>Ga0335074_10000701_pt1 | contig 46574 bp, 42 predicted proteins | sample Lox_Sample_23_FD_206715 | JGI IMG/M metagenome (GOLD analysis project Ga0335074, IMG submission 206715) | Soil microbial communities from Loxahatchee National Wildlife Refuge, Florida, United States - Lox_Sample_2.3 | ecosystem: Environmental > Terrestrial > Soil > Wetlands | place: USA...
CACCAACAACAAGAAGTAGGGCGAAACGCGCAACACGAAGGACGTACAATATGTCCATCTCCGTCCACTCGGCCGACGCGGATGACGCGGAACTGAACACCACGATCAACACAACGCCGCTCGTCGACGTGATGCTGGTTATGCTGATCATCTTCCTCATCACCGTGCCGGTCGTGATCAAGAACGTTCCGGTGCAGCTGCCGAACGCCAAGAACATACCGACGACCACCAAGCCGGAAAACATTGTCATCGCCGTGGACAAGGACGACAACATCTACTGGAACAATCAGCCGGTCGATGCGAGCCAGCTGAAGGACCGCTTTGCGGATGCGCTGAGATCTGCGCTTGCCAAAGGCATTGCACTGCCCGAGGTGCACATCCGGGGCGACAAGGATGCGCGCTTCCAGGGCATCGGCAAGGTGATCCTTGCTGCTCAGCAAGCCGGCATCCAGAAGGTGGGCTTTATCACGGAACCGCGCAATGATGCGTCCTAGCGGGATCGCAGATCAAAGGTAATTTGCCATGGCAATGAATGTCGGACAGGGCGGCGGCGAGAACGAGGTGATGGTGGAAATGAACACCACGCCACTGATCGACGTCATGCTCGTCCTTCTGGTGATGCTGATCATTACCATCCCGATTCAGACGCATGCGGTGAAGCTCAATATGCCCAACCCGAATGCGAAGCCGCCCACGACACAGCCGGTCGTCCATACGCTGTCGATCGACTTCGACGGCACGATCAGTTGGGACGGCAAGACCGTTCCCAACATCGATGCTCTGGTTCCTTATTTCAGGGGCATCGCGGAGGAACCGTTGGAGGCGCAGGACGAAGTCCACGTCAATCCGAACCGCCTGGCGAAATACGACACGGTGGCCAAGGTTCTTGCCGAAGCCTCGCGGGACGGCGTGACCAAAATCGGCTTCGTCGGCGAAGAACAATATATGCAATAGCCCGGGCGGCGGCCGCGCGACTTGCGGAGCACGCAGCTGGCGCGTGGCGTCGGCAAAACTGCACCCTCGGGATACGGGAGAGACAAAGAATGAGTTCCACGAGCCTGCGCGCCATTGCGCTCACGCTGCTTCTGGCAACCGGGTGTGCGCCCGGCCTGGTGGTGATTGCGCCGACTGCCGCTAACGCCGCGGGAGGGGTCCGGCCGCAGGTGGGAAAACCGCTCGAGGAAGCGATCCAGGACGCGAACAGAGGCAATGCGAGCGCGGCGAACGATGCCGTGCGCCGGGCGGAGGCGGTCGGCGGACTGACGGCGGCCGAAGAACAGGCGATCGCGCAGACCAAGAGCTACATCGCAGCGAAGACCGGCAATTTCAGCGGCGGCGGCGGAAGCGCGACGGCAGCCGCTGCGAAATTCGCCGCCGACTACAATGCGCAACGTTATACCGCGGTGACCGGCGAAGACGTCGAACTGCTCAAGAAATATAACGCCTTCACGGCGCAGGATCAGATCATTGTCGCCCAGGCCTACTATTTGTCCGGCCGGCCCGCCCAGGCAGTGGCCTATCTCAAGCCTCTGGTATCCGGTCCCCATCCAAGCCAGGACGCACTAAATTTGCTGCAAAGCGCCGCCTACAAAGCCAACGACAACGACGCGCTTCGATTCGCGCTGGAAAAGCTGGTGACGAACTATCCGTCGCAGAAATCCTGGAGCGATCTTCTTCAGCTCGCCGAAAATGCCAAGGGGCTGAGAGACCGGCAGACACTCAATCTCTACCGTTTGCGGCTGCGGACCGGCACATTGAAGACGGCCGACGACTACACGACGGCGGCAGAAATGGCTCTCGAGTATGGTTCGGCGGCGGAAGCGGCCAACTTCGTGCAAAAGGGGCTCGACGCAAAAGTGCTATCGGGCGACCGTGCAACCAAATTGCTCAATACGGCGAAAGCGCAAGACACCTCGACGCTGGCAAATTTCGCCAAACTGGCTGCGGCAGCTGACAAAGCCAGGACCGGCGACGACGCCATCAATCTCGGCGAGGAATTGACCGGCGCAGGCCGCTACCAGGACGCGATCAACGAAATTCAGAAAGGCATCCAGAAAGGCGCGACCGACAAGGGCGACGCACAGATCGAACTTGGGCTTGCCTATCTTGGAGCGGGTCAGAAGGACGAAGCGGTCCGCGCTTTCAATGCCGTGCCGCAGACCGACACCAACGATGCGATGATCGCGCATTTCTGGGCTATTTACGCCCGCAGCAGCCATTGATGAGGGGAGGTGGCACGACCGTGCCGCCTCAATTAAGACTCGCGCGGACCCGAACTCCGATTGCGCGGCAAGATGGCGGCAATGGCGAGCCCGGCGACAAGATTCCCGACAAACTCCGTGGTCATCGACGCGAGCGTGTAGTCCGTCGGGAATGCGTACCGGTTCCAGTAAGATACATTGGTCGTCAGCGTGGCAGCCAAGCCGACCAGCGCGACGAAACTGGTTCGTGCGGTATAGGCAATGAGAGCCCAGCGCGCCAGCAGGAACGCAGCAATCAAAGATACCGCGAACTCTTTTGCAAACGCGACGATCAACATCGACGTCGTCATGCCGTCACTGCCCGGCGGATGGTAGATCAGCAAACCAGAAGGGCTTGTCTTGAGCTTGGCTGTTACTTCGGCCATTGCGTCGCTTTTCCGCGGATCGACCCAGGGGAAGAAATAGAGCCCGGAATGGCCTCCGAGCAGATGAACATCACGGCGCCGCCCACAAGGCCGGCAAGAATTGTTCTCGTCGCGAATTTCCCCTCGCTGCGCCTTGGAGGATAGCGCAACAGGGTCTTCGATGCCAATGCAGCCGGGCCGTCCGCCAATCAGCCGAAGCGGCCGGTTATGTATTCCTCGGTGCGCTTGACCGTGGGACTCGTGAACATTTTTTCCGTGGTGCCGAACTCGACGAGTTCGCCCAGGAACATGAAAGCGGTGAAGTCCGAAACGCGCGATGCTTGCTGCATATTATGCGTAACGATGACGATCGTGTACTCGTTCGCCAGTTCGTCGATCAGTTCCTCGATCTTGGCCGTCGAGATGGGATCGAGCGCCGAGCACGGCTCATCGAGCAGAATGACTTCCGGCCGCGTCGCCACCGAACGCGCGATACAAAGTCTTTGTTGCTGGCCGCCGGAGAGGCTCAGCCCGGATTGGCGCAGCTTGTCCTTGACCTCGTTCCACAGGGCCGCCCGTTTCAGGGCATTTTCCACGCGGCCGTCGAGTTCTGATTTGGGCAGCCGCTCGAACAGCTTTATGCCGTAAGCGATATTGTCGTAGATCGTCATCGGAAACGGCGTCGGCTTCTGGAAAACCATTCCGATCTTGGCGCGCAGAAGATTCACGTCATTGTTGCCTTCGAGGACGTTGTCGCCGTCGAAGATCACCTGTCCGGTCGCGCGCTGATTGGGATAAAGTTCGTAGATGCGGTTGAGCACGCGCAGCAGCGTGGATTTGCCGCAACCCGATGGACCGATGAATGCGGTGACCTGTCGCTCGTAAAGCGGCACCGTTACGTCCTTCAGGGCGCGGTGCTCGCCGTAATAAAATGACAGGTCCCGGATATCGATCCGCTTTGCCAGGTCAGCCGGAGTCTTTTCGGTCATTGCGATATCCGCTTCGATTCGAAGATTCGGGCCAGGATGCTCAACGAGAGAACGGCAAATGTAATCAGCAGCGCGGCGGCCCAGGCGAGCCTGTGCCAGTCGTCATAGGCCGAGTTCGCGAACTGGAAAATCACGACCGGAAGGCTTGCTATGGGTGCGTTCAGATCGCTGCTCGGGAACTGATTGCCGAAGGCCGTAAACAGAAGGGGCGCCGTTTCGCCCGAAATGCGGGCAATGGCGAGCAGGACGCCGGTGATGATGCCGGCGCGCGCAGCCCGCCAGGTTACCGTGCGAATAACGAAATTGCGCGGCGTTCCAAGCGCCGCCGCAGCTTCGCGCAAGGTGTTGGGAACGAGGAGCAGCATGTTTTCGGTCGTGCGCACGACGACCGGGATGACGATCACGGCAAGCGCCGCGGCGCCGGCGATGGCCGAGAAGTGGCCCATATGGACCACGAACAGTTCATAAATGAAAAGGCCGACGAGAATGGACGGCGCACTGAGAAGGATGTCGTTGACGAAGCGCACGAACACCGCAAATCGCGCGTGACGCCCGTATTCGGCAAGCCAGGTGCCGGCGAGTATGCCGACCGGCGTTCCAACCGCCACCGCGATCGCACTCATTACCACGCTGCCGAAAATTGCGTTTGAAACACCGCCGCTCGAACCGGGAGGCATCGTCGGGAGGGTGAACAGGGTTGTACTCATTCCCGATGCGCCCTCGATGACCAGGGTTCCGAGTATCAGCGCAAGCCAGCCAATGCCGAATGCGGCGGCGGCGATCGACAATGCAACGAAAATGCCGTTCCGAAGTCGCCGCCTCGCGTACAACTTCATTCTCATTGGTTGCGGCCGCCGGCGCGTGCCTCGAGCCGGCGCAACATCAGCTGGGCCGCTGCGAGCACGAGGAATGTGATGACGAACAGAATTAGTCCGATCGCAATGAGCGACGAGACGTAAAGATCGCCCACGGCTTCGGTAAATTCATTGGCGATGGTAGCCGAAATCGTGGTGCCCGGCGCAAACAGCGAGGACGGGATCGCATGCGCATTGCCGATCACGAAGGTGACGGCCATGGTTTCGCCCAGGGCGCGTCCCAGCGCCAGCATGCTGCCGCCGACGACGCCGGTGCGGGCAAAGGGCAGAACCACGTTCCAGGTCACTTCCCATCGGGTACAGCCAAGCCCGTAAGCGGCTTCCTTCAGCATCGGCGGCACGGTCTCGAAGACATCGCGGGCCACCGCGGAAATGAAGGGCAGGACCATGATGGAAAGAATCAGCGACGCCGTGAAGATGCCGATCCCGTAAGGCGGTCCGGCAAACAAATTCGTGAGCAGGGGCACGTCGCCGAAAGCGTTGATGATCCGCGGTTCGACCGATTGCTGAAAAAACGGCGCGAACACGAAAAGACCCCATATGCCGTAGATGATCGAAGGAATGCCTGCGAGCAATTCGATGGCGATTCCGACAGGTCTGCGCAATGGCCGCGGACACAGGTCCGTCAGGAAAATCGCGGTCCCGATACCCACCGGCACGGCGATGATCATGGCCAGCGCGGAAGTCATAAGCGTGCCGTAAATTGCCGGTAACGCGCCGAACTTTCCGGTCACGGGATTCCAGGCGGTCGAAGTCAGAAACCCGAAGCCGAACGTGCTCAGGGCCAGCCAGGCACCGTTGCAAAGCGCTGCAATAATGCCTGCAAAGACGAGCAGAACGAGGCAGGCCGCGCCAAATGCGAACCACCGAAAAATGGCTTCGTTTCGGCCAAATCGCTTCAGGACTGCTGCCGAACAAGAGTGCGTTTGGTTCATGGTCGCAACAACATAGGCCATGATTTCTGGGCAGCCCCCGGTGCGTCTGCGGCGTACAAAACCAGGTGGGATCCTGGGCAGGCTGTATTCCAATCGGCTCGGGTACACTTAATGGAAAAAGCGGCAACCGCTCAACAAGTGTGCCCTACGGGACCAGACGTCCACCATATTTCTGCAAAGCTTCCATGACAGAAGGGGCCAACCCGCGTCGGAATGCATGCCACCTGCAGCGCCGCGCCCGCGCGTATGGGTTAAGCCTTTGGCAATGATCCGTTCCCAATTCTTGAGACCCACATTATCCGGGAGGAAGGGGCATGCCAATCCGGCGTGCGGTTTACGCCGCTATCGGCCTTGGCATCCTTGCGGCCGGCGGCCTTGCCGCCATGGACGCCATAAACCATCACGGCATGACTGCCAGATCCACTGTCCTGCTCTGCATGGTGGCCGGTCTGGGCGTATTTCAACTATACCTCGCGCTGCTTGACGAGCGGAGGCGCGCTAGGCGGCTCGAAGCCAGCGCCTCCGCGTTGCAAACGCTCACGGAAAAGCTCGAAGAGTCCTTGACAACGCTATCGGCCGTAAATGCCCGGCTCCATGAAAGCGAGGTTCGTTACAAGGGCCTTGTCGGCGCGCAGGGGGACGCGATTTTCCGCCGCTCACCCGACAGCCGCCTGACCTATGGCAATGACGCGTTTTTCCGGCTGTTCGGACTGCAGCCCGAGGAAGCGATCGGGCAACCTTTTGCGCCCGAGCCGCATCCGGAAAGCAGAACGCCGATCTTCGAAAGCTTCGCGCGGCTCAGGACCGGCCCGCAGCGCACACGTTACGACCAGAATGTCCGCACGGCCTATGGCTGGCGGTGGATCTCTTGGGAAGATTATGCAGTCCGCGATGCGTCGGGTGGACTGATCGAGATTCAAAGCGTCGGGCGCGACATCACCGAGCGCAAGGCACTCGAGGAAGCGCTTGTGGAAGCGCGCGACCGGGCGGAAGCCGCCAATCGCGCCAAGTCCGGTTTCCTGGCGGCGATGAGCCATGAAATTCGCACGCCCATGAATGGCGTGCTCGGAATGGCGCGGCTTCTGCTCGAAACAAAGCTGCTTCCCGAACAAAGGACCTATGCCGAAGCGGTCCAGCAATGCGGCGAGAATCTGCTGTCGTTGATCGACGAAATCCTGGATTTCTCGCGCATCGAGTCGGGAACCGTCGAAATCGAGCCGGGTGAGATCAATGTACGTGCCGTCGCGGAAGCGACCGTCGAGCTTCTGGCGCCGCGCGCGCACGACAAGGGGATCGAGATCACGACGGTCATTGTGCCCGACACTCCGACCGTGGTGCGTATCGATGGCGTGAAAGTGCGACAGGTCCTTACTAATCTCATCGGAAACGCCGTAAAATTCACGCAAGCGGGCGGCGTGCGGCTGGAAGTGCGCGCGATCCAGGAACGCGATCGCCGGATGCTGCGCTTCGAAATTCACGACACGGGAATTGGCGTTCCCGCCGCGATGCGCGAGGACATATTTCGAGAGTTCATGCAGGTTGACTCCAGTCAGGCGCGGCGTTTCGAGGGCACAGGGCTCGGACTGGCCATCTCCAAACGTCTCGTGGAAGCGATGGGGGGCACCATCGCAATGGAATCGCGCGACACCGGCGGCAGCACGTTCTGGTTCAGTGTTCCGGCGCCTGTTCTGATGGCTGCGCTGCCCGGCGAGGTGCGAAAGCTCGCCGGGCAGCGGGTCGCAATCGTGACCCGCAATGCATTGCTTCGCGAAAGCCTGGCGGCACAGATAGCGGCGGCCGGCGGCGAGGTCGTTCCGTTACTTCCAACGAATGACGGAAGCCAGCTCGCATCGCGCTTGCCTCATGCCGTGCTCATCGACGCAGGACCCGGCGCCGAGATCGAACTGCCGGCGCAGCCCGTGTCGGGATGCCGCAATATCGTGCTGCTGACGCCCGCCGCACGCAGCAAGCTCGATCATCTCCGGGAAATGGGATTCGCCACCTATCTCGTGAAACCCGTGCGCCAGACTTCGCTTGTTGCGCAGATCCGCGGCGCAGCCGATTCGGAAACTTCGGAGCGGCCGGCGAAAGTGGCGGCGGGCCGGCCGGGCGATACAGCCGTCGTGAAACGGACGGAACGGCAGCTGCACATACTTCTTGCGGAGGACAATCCGATCAACGCCATTCTCACGCGCGAATTGCTGCAGCGTCGCGGCCATCGCGTGACGGAAGTGGTCTCGGGGGAGGCCGCGATCGCCGCACTCGAACGTTCCCGATTCGATATCCTGCTGACCGATATTCACATGCCGGGAATGGATGGCATCGAGGCAACGCAGCGCATACGCTCTGCCGAATTGTCCGCCGGCCGCGCACCCACACCCATCGTTGCGTTGACGGCGGATGTCCTGGATGCGGGGCGGCAGGCGTGCCAGGATGCCGGCATGGATGGATTCCTGACCAAGCCGATCTTGCCCGCGGAACTCGACAGGATGATCGCGAGGCTGTTTCCCGAGCCCGTCCGCGAAGCCGCGGAATGACGGCGCCCGCGCGGGCCCGCGCGCCCCTGCGTGATTATTTCAAGCCACGCGCGCTCGTCATGTTCGCGCTCGGCTTCTCGTCCGGCCTTCCATTTCTTCTGACCAGCAACACGCTCAGCTACTGGCTGCGCGACCTTGGGACATCCCTGTCTGCGATAACTTTCATTTCCTGGGTGGGTCTGACCTACTCATTGAAATTCCTTTGGGCACCCGTGCTGGACCGTGCAAGACCGCCTCTTTTCGGACGGCTGGGACAAAGGCGCGGATGGATGTTTCTGGCGCAGGCAATTCTCGTCGTTGGCATTTTTCTCATGGCGCTCGAAACCCGGAAGGACGATCTTCTTCTGGTCGGCGCAATGGCGCTTCTTGTCGCCTTCGCTTCCGCCACACAGGACAGTGTCATCGACGCGTGGCGTATCGAAAGCGCCTCGGATGACGACGATCTCAAGTTTCTGACCTCCGCTTATCAGCTCGGTTATCGCATAGCATTCCTTGCGACAGACGCGCTCATCCTGATCTCGGCGCAACATCTCGGCTGGCGCCCTTCCTATGTTGCTTGCGCGCTCGCAATGTCGGTCGGCATCTGTGCAACGTTTATCGCAACCGAACCTGCGAAAGCCGACGCAGTTATCGTCGACAAAGCGGCTGAATCGCCTCTTTGGTCTGCGCGCGGAATTCTCGACGCGGTCTGGGGTCCTTTCGTAGTCTTCTTTCGGACTTATGGTTGGGTCGCGCTCCTGATGCTCGCGGCAATCACTTTGTATCAGCTGCCAAATTTTCTCCGGGGTCCTATCACCAATCCGTTCTATGACGACATCGGCCTGTCGAAGGATTTTGTAGGGGGGGTGCGCGGTACTGTGGGAGTGGCAGCGGTTTTCCTCGGCATCGCCGCAGGCGGCGCCAGCGCCGTGCGCTTCGGGTATATGCGCACGCTGATTGCCGGAGGCGTGATCCAGGCGCTCTGTATTGCCGCCTTTGCGCTTTTGGCCCGTCGGAATCCGGATCCGGTACTGTGTGCCGCCGTGATGGTCGGCGACAATTTTAGTATCAGTTTTGCCGGCGTGGCACTCGTTGCCTATATGTCGAGCCTGACAAGTCTTGGTTACACCGCGACCCAATATGCCTTGCTGAGTTCGGCCTATACCTGGACGGGCAAGGTGCTGAAGGGCCCCGTCGGACCACTCATCGAACATGTTGCCGCACATACCGGCCTGATGCGGGCCTATCAGATATTTTTTGTTGCTTTTGGCCTTCTTGGAATTCCCGCGATCGTTCTGTTCATGGTTCTGGCGTCGCAGCAGCGACCGTTGCGTCTTGCAGCATCGCAGGCATGACCCCCGCGGGAAGCCGCGCGGGCGCCGCCCGGTTTGCGGATGCGCCCTGACTCCGGTACCATCCGACACAGGTGCGGGGATCGCCTTGGTGGTGGATTCCGCCCGCGAAGGTGGCGCAGCGTTGGTCAACATACACGAACCCGGCGTGTTCGAGGGCGTGCTCGGGCGATGGCCCGTCCTGGCGACGGCCGGCGCTTTAGAGGTTCGTTTGGCCGAAACCGAGTGGGAAGTGGAGGCCGCGCAACGGCTCCGCTACGAAATCTTCTACGAAGAAATGTCGGCAGTGCCGAGCCCCGCGATGCGCGAACACCGGCGCGACTTCGACCGTTTCGACGATTGCTGCGATCACATCCTCGTGGTCGATCGCGCCACCATGGACGACGAGGGCCAGCCGCTGGTCGTGGGCACCTACCGGCTGATACGCGATGCCGACGCGAAACGTGCCGGCGGTTTCTACACGGCGGGCGAGTACAACATCTCCCGTCTGCTCGCATCGGACGCCATGGGCGGGCGGGTTCTGGAGCTTGGGCGCTCCTGCGTGCTCAAGGCGTACCGCGCCAAGCCCATCACCATGCAATTGCTCTGGCGCGGTCTGATGCTCTGCGTGGCCCGTTTCAGCATCGACACGATGTTCGGCTGCGCCTCGCTGCACGGCACCGACGCGGACGCGCTCGCGCTGCCGCTCTCCTATCTTTGTCACTATCACCCGATGCCCGAGGCGATGCGGGTCCGGGCGCGTCCCGAGCTTTACGTCTCCATGGACCGGATGCCGAAAGACGCGATCGATGTCCGCGAGGCGCTTCGCGCGCTGCCACCACTGATCAAGGGCTATCTCCGGGCCGGCGCGCAGATCGGCGATGGCGCCGTCATCGACCGCCAGTTCGGCACCACCGACGTGTTCATTTACATGCCGGTCGCCGGAATGGACTCCCGCTACCGCAACCGCTTCGGCGCCGCGAAGTAACAGCGACATTGATTCTGCCGCTGCGCCCACGGGACGCCAGGCTCCGCTAAGTTCCGGTCGCCCGTGTCCCGAATCGCATCTTGCAGTCGCGCGGAACAGCCGACGTGCTCATCATCAGTTGCGCGCGCGTTCCCGCCGACGCCGGAACGGGACAGATTTTCTCGCTGAAATTTTTTCCGTTTCCCTGCGTTTTTCCCTGCAGCAGGGAAACGTGCCCGGTTTCGTTTCTCGTGCGTGGGGGACTTGCGGCGTTCGAATCGCAGGCGTGCTCTTCGCGGGCCTCAGCCTCGGCCCGCGCCACGTCATCTCCCTCGCCGGGCCACAGAAGATCCTCGAGCCATTTTTCTCCGCTTCCCTGCTTTTTACCCTGGACCAGGGAAAGCAGCTCAGCGTCCAGAGCGCGCCGCTCGGCGGTGTCCTCAGCTTCCGCCTTCGCGCATTCCCTGTCGAGCAGCGACAGCAGCATCCGCACCGCGCCCGGGCGGCCCGCCGCCGCATCGCGCGCCATCTGCAGGGCGACTGCGGCCACGACGCTATCCGACTTTGCAACTTCAAGGTTCTCGGCGCTGCCCTCCAGCGCCGCGAATAGCGCGTGCTGGAAGCGCTGCTTGGCAAGCTTCGCCGGCCCCGGCTTGCCGCTCGGGTTGCCCGACTGGCCTTTCTGGAACCGGGTGTGCAGGGGCGGTTTCCCGTAGCCGACAGTGTAGGTGGAATGGGGCAGGGTCATTGGCGGCCTCGCATGATGGGTGGGATACGGACTGTATTGGACCAAATTGGGCTTAATGTCAACTGTTTCGGTTATCATAAGGCGCAGGTCGGAGAAAATCTGGTCTAGGAATTCATGGAGCTTATAGGGCTCACGCAGACCGCGCTGACGGATGTCATGGGTGTCGGGCGAAAGCACGTCAACGAATTGTGCAACAGCCGGCGCTCAGTGGTGGCGGTGCCCGGGGCTGAGTTGAGGGTGCGGAGCGGCCCCTAGTTGTGGTCGCGGCACCTCATTTTCAGGAAGCGGGAGAGAACAAAAAAAGAACTCGTATCTTGTGCCGATCTGTGTCTTCCTAGCCAAACTGTGCTGGGCGATTCGGTCCGTGGCGGTCGTGCAAGAGGGGGACTTAGTGACGGAATTGCACACTCTGCGGAAGGCGCGTGGCGCGTTCTTCACGCCCTCAGAGATTTGTTCGTACATCGCCGCGTGGGCAATTCGAAGTGGTGACGATTTAATCCTCGAGCCCTCGTGTGGGGAAGCCGCTTTCTTGATTGAAGCTGCCAACCACCTGCGCGAGCGAGGTTCGCAAGATTTGCTTCTGCAAGGCCAGCTTCACGGTGTCGAGATTCACAAGGCGTCCGCGGACGCAGCGCGAGCAGCCCTATCGCAGAGGGGGTTCGAAGTATCAATCCGAATAGGGGACTTCTTTGACGAAACGCCGAAGCGCCAATTCGACGCTGTCATTGGAAACCCGCCATACGTTCGGTATCAGCAACACACAGGCGGCGCGCGTACAAAGAGCCTCGAGGTTGCTTTGGCGGAGGGCGTTCGGCTCAATGGTCTGGCAAGTTCGTGGGCGGCGTTTGTCGTTCACGCCGCTCGTTTTTTGCGGCCCGATGGCAGGTTGGGCCTTGTACTGCCCGCCGAGCTTTTAAGCGTGAACTACGCTGCACCTATTCGGCGATTCCTGTTACAGCGTTTTGGCCGTGTGCGTTTGGTGATGTTTGAGAACCTTGTGATTCCTGGAGTTCTCGAGGAGGTCGTGCTGCTATTGGCTGAGGGTAGTGGAGGCGCGAGCTGCTTTGAAGTCTATCAGGCGCGTGATGTTGCAGGGCTTGCCGCGATCAATGCAAGTTCATGGAAAGAACATAGGCCCGAAGACGGCGCAAAGTGGACGCCAGCGCTACTGGAACCGTCAATCTTTGACCTTTACCAGCGACTGTGCAATGAAGGATTTGAAACACTTGCGGCATGGGGGCAAACATACCTGGGCGCGGTCACCGGCAACAATGATTATTTTTCATTGACACAAGAGCAAGCAACCCGGCGGGGGTTTGGCCCTGGCGAGCTTGAGTGTATATCGCCACCCGGATCGCGCCATCTCCGCGGCTACCGTTTTACCGATGCAGCATGGGAATCGATGGCGGAAAGTGGGGCGCGCTGTTACCTATTCTATCCCAAGCATGCACCATCTATGGCGGCTCAGCAATATATCGCCGAGGGTCAAAAAGCAGGAGTCCATCAAGCGTACAAATGCGCTGCTAGATCACCTTGGTGGCGCGTCCCACTTGTAAAAGTGCCGGATTTATTTTTGACATACATGAATCATGATCGCCCCCGATTAATAACCAATCACGCACGAACGCATATCCTCAATTCACTCTATGGCGTCAGATTGCACCATGGCCGCAAGCAATTGGGTAAAGAGCTTCTGCCAATTGCCAGTTTGAATAGCCTGACGTTACTAGGCGCGGAAATGGTTGGCCGGGCTTATGGAGGCGGTCTTCTGAAACTTGAGCCTCGCGAGGCGGACTATTTGCCCGTGGCGTCGAAGGCGTCACTTGAAAAATGCGGCGATGAAATAAGGGCGATTTCGCCGCAATTGGCCCCGGCGCTTCGTCAGGGTGACGTCCAGCGCGCGGTCGAAATGGTGGACAACATAGTTCTAAAGCACGTGTTGAATATCACCGATGACGATATCAAGACGCTGAGGGATGCACGCGAAGTCTTCTTCGAACGCCGCAAGGCGAGGGGAAAAGGGGATAATGCCGAGAATAGATGATTTTGTCACGAGGGGTCTGAAAAGCCTTCCACCGAAGCCGTCAGACGGTGCTAAGCAAGATGCAAAGAAGCGGTACAGCGAGCGCGCATCCCAAGTGCTTGCAATTGCTTTCGCGCAAGAACTCATAGAGCGAGGACTTAAGGGCTCCAGGCCCACTTCGGTAGGACAGTTGGACCCGTCCGGAGCCGAACGCAGGATGGCAGGCGGAATCGGTGCAAAGAAGGTAGACGTGACGTGGGCAACTGAGGAGTCGGGACTACTTTTCGCCATTTCAATCAAGACGATAAATTTTAAGGACAAGACAACTGGTAACTTCCAAAAGAATCTGACAAACCGCCGAAGCGATATGCTCGTTGAAGCTGTCACGCTGCATCGTCGTTTTCCTTATTCTGTGCTTGCGGGATTTATGTTTCTCGATAAGGGCGCAGAAACAGACGGTACAAGAAAGCGCCGGTCGACTTTTCAGAATGCACACAATCGAATGAAGTTGTTCACCGGTCGCCCAGATCCATCTGGCCGAGATGAGCAATTCGAGCGGCTGTATCTGTTTCTCATGGACGCTTCACCCGATAAAGTGGACTTGCGAGCGTACCCAATTGGCGAGACGGAAAAAGCAATGCCGCTTGTCGAGGTGTTCGATGATTTGGTACGGCTGATAGCAGAACGCAATCCCGACTTTTATGAGGAGGTCAGTGGTAGCCTCGTCTCAGTTCGGTCCTGACGCAAAGGGCGGATGAAAAGTGACCATTCCTATGGAGCCGGCCGACGTTAGGAGGCTGTGGGCTAAGCACGAAGGTATAGCCATGCACTTCAATGATTTGCTTATGCGACTTCGCTCACAGAGTCTTGCAGGCATAGCTGCGATTTCGACATTGGTTGGCGTCTTCACGCGTGAGGGAGTCGCGGACATACATCTTGACTGGCTTGTCGCTACGGCGCTTTTTATCGCCATGGCCTTCTCTTGGATTGCTATATTTGCTTTGGACTATTTTTACTACAACCGCCTGCTTCTCGGTGCGGTCGAGGCGCTCAAGCAATTGGAGCGAAAAACAACAACCGCTGCGATGCCGATCAACATGAGCACACTGATTGAAGATGAGTTCACCAAACCCTTGTGGTATCGCGTATGGCCGCGCTTCTGGGCGTGCTACTGTTTTATGGAGTTGTGTTCGCCGTCATAGTCGCCGGGGCATGTTTCTCATTCAGTAGGTACGAAAGTGATCCCTGATGGATGCACCGGAGATGCCGTATGCGGCGGAATTGGGTCAGTGTTGAATAATACGTTGCTCCCATCAATTCTGTGGACACGTCTAGCTCGCCGTTTCTTCCTGAGGCTTCGGCGCGCCAAAATTGGGATTGACAACTGATTCGCGAGAGCTCCCATTTGGACGCACCGCTTCTCTTTGCCCAAGATGCGCTGCCGTGGCAGGCCGCCTATGATGTGGGCGCCGTGCGTGACCGGCTTGAGGCTGCGCTGGTGAAAATGCGCGCGGCGGCGAGCTGGCCGTGGCGGGACGCGACCGTCACCCATTACCGCGAGACGATCTGGCCCTCGCTCCTGGGCAAGCTCCCAGATAACGCCGACACCGCGCGCCTGCGCTCCGAACTGGAAGCCGAAATCACCCGCCTCGACGCCGCGGCCTGATAAAAACTCACGCCGGGTTTTTGCAAGCGTGTCAGGTGCTCCGGCCTATGGTCACGATCCGTAACGCAAACGGTTGCAGACGACCACGGATTTCGGATTCGCGGGGATGTCTTACGCCGGCGGGACCGGAGCACCGTCTCGATATCGTTCTCCGCTGCAAGTCCAGGGAAGCGCTGGCCCGGGTTCCTTGCCGGACCGCGCGATGGATGGCCCAAACATTTTGCTCTATCCTCGTTCCTGGCGAGGATGAATTCCATTGCGGCCCGATTCCAAGAACAAACTCATGCGCTTCCCGGGTGCCATCCGGCGCGATCCGGCTGTCGAGGCGTGGTTCTCGAAGGCCGGCGATGAGATGCGAGCGTTCGCGCGCGTCTGGTTTGAAGAGATGCGCGGCTGCGGCGAGGATGTGCGCGAGCTGATGAATGACGGTCATCCCATTGCCTGTGTGGAAGACGCGGCCTTCGGCTATGTCGATGCCTTTGCGGCGCATGTGAATGTCGGGTTTTTCCATGGGGCGGCGCTCGATGATCCCGCTGGCCTGCTCGAAGGCAGCGGCAAACGGATGCGGCATGTGAAGCTTCGCTGGGCCCAGTCGGTAGACACGGCCGCACTGAGCGAACTGATAAAGGCGGCGTATCGCGATATCCGTGAGCGCCTGGACTCGCCCCTGTAACGAAATCCGCTTGCGTGGCCGCGCGGGCCATATGTGATAACAAGCGGCGCACGCCGCGGGAGCATCAGACCTGATGGAGCGGACGGGTTTTGGCCGGGTAAGTCCGTCGTTCTTCCTGGCGCTGGCCTGCCTTGCCCTCCATGCGCTCGCCAACGGGCATTACGGCTTTTTCCGCGACGAGCTTTATTTCATCGTTTGTGGCGATCACCCCGCCTGGGGTTATGTCGACCAGCCGCCCGTCGTGCCGCTGCTCGCGTCATGGTCGCATGCGATCTTCGGCGATTTTCTTCGGGGTTTTCGGTTGCTGCCGGCGCTGGCTCTGACCGCGGCAATCGCGATGACGGCCGAATTCGTGCGTGCCCTTGGCGGCGGACGCTTCGCGCAATGGCTGGCAGGTCTGTGCGCCCTGTTTGCGCCGTTGCTGCTGCTTGAGGGCGTGCTGTTCTTCACCGACATGTTTCAGCCGCTCGCCTGGCTCGCGCTTATCTGGATCGCGGTGCGCGTGGAACAGACGGGCGACGAGCGCTGGTGGGTCGCCTTTGGTGCGGTTGCGGGCTTCGCACTGGAAACCAAATATCTGATTGCCTTCTTTCTTGTGGCGCTGGCGCTCGGCCTGCTCGCCACGCCGCTGCGCAAATCATTGCTCCGTCCCTGGGTCTATCTGGGCGCGGCTCTGGCCGTCGTGATCGCGCTGCCCAATCTCCTGTGGCAGCAGGCGCATCACTGGCCGTTCTTCGAACTCGGCGCCGCGGGCGCGAACGGCAAGAACCTCCCAATGTCGCCGCTCGAATATTTCGCGCAGCAATTCCTGGAGGTCGGGCCGCTGGCGATGATCGTGGCGCTGTGCGGGCTGTGGGCCGGCATTGTCCGCCCGCGATTCGCAGTTGCGCGTGCTGCGGCGCTCGCCTGGGCGATCCTGTTTGTGGTGTTCGTCCGTTTCCACGGCAAACCCTATTACCTGATTTCAATATATCCGGCGTTGTTTGCCTTCGGGGCGGTGCGCATCGAGCAATGGTTCGCGAACAAGATGGCGCGCGGCGCTGCGCTGGCGGGCGTTGTCATTCTCGGCGCGCTGGCCGCGCCGATGACCCTGCCGGTCCTTCCCGTCGACATGTTCATCCGCTACGAACAAACAATCGGATTTACGCCCTCCGTCGGCGAACGCGGAGAGACCGGCATTCTGCCGCAATATTACGCCGACATGTTCGGCTGGCCGGAGATGGCGAAGAAGATCGCCCAGGTCTATTGGTCGCTGCCGCCGGCGGAGCGCGCCCGCGCCGCGTTCTACGGCAACAATTACGGCGAGGCCGCGGCGATCGACGTGTTCGGCGCCCCGCTCGGCCTGCCGCCGGCCATCAGCGGCCATAATAATTATTACCTGTGGGGTCCGCGCGGCCATGACGGCAGCGTGCTCATCATCATCGGCGGCAGCACCGAACACTATGCCGGTCTCTTCCGCGCCTGGCATGTCGCCGGCCGCATCGACACGCCCTATGCCATGCCCTACGAAACAGACAAACCGATCTACGTTCTCGAAGGCATGAAAATCCCGCTGCAGGAATACTGGCCGCAGGTGAAGCATTACGAGTGAAGCAGAAGCTCCCCGCGGCGCCTCCCCCCTCGTCGTGGCCCGCGACCGCTGGCCACCCGGATGAAATCCGGCAATCACCTCACTTATGATCTCAGGAAAATCGTCTACACCATACGTGTGTCACCTGGGTGGCCCGCATTTGCGGGCCATGACGGCATTATTTCGGTTATTCTCCGCGACCTCCGCGCAATCGAAGTCTATGCCGTTGCAATGGTCGCGCCGGCGATGGCGGCGCCCGGTGCAATTTTCCGGTAAGATGAAATTCGTAAGCGCCGATCGGGGGCGCCGCTTCTCGCACATATTGCGCGCCGCACGCCGGCGATACAAAAGATCATGGGCGGGTTTCCCCGCCCATGAATCACGCAAAACGTGTCGGCAAAAACCGGTGTTTAGTTGTGGGCGATGCAGACGTGAGGAGGCTGGCAACTCTGCTTTATCTGTGTCTGCAGCGTGACGCTGGTGCCCGCCGAGGCGATGCCGTTGACAACGACCTGAAGCGTGCTCGCGCCGGTCTGGCAGGTCGCGGGAACGTCGAAGGTGGCATTCGTCGTGCCGGTCGTCCACACGCCCATGGTCGAGAAGTTGTAGCTGTGGGCAAAGCAGACATCCCCCGAAGTGTTGTTGGTAATGCGCACCAGCGGGAAGTTGGTCGCCGCCTGCGCATCGTCGCCATAGTAGCCGCCGAGATCGAAGCCGTTGAAGTTCGTCCCTGAAATGGCGTTACCCGTGCTGCCGACGTTGAGCGTCGATGACACGCTCGATACAACAGGCAGCCAGCTCGAATTCGGCGAGCCCTGCGGTGTATAGACCGCGACTTCGGTGCTGGACTGGCTGTTGTCCCAGAGCACCTGGCCGTTCGGCAGCGGGATCAGGTTGCCGGTAAAGTCCGAGCTGCTCCCCGATGTCTTGGTATCGTTGACCTGGGTTGCGGTCACCGTGCCACTGGCGCTGATATTCCATTCCCAGAAATGCGCCGGCGTGCTGGCGTAGCCCGGACCCGCCTCGACGAGAATGTTTCCGTCCGGCAGCACGGCCGAAGGAGCGTCGGCACAGATATAGGCTTTGCCGCTGACGCTCATAATCGGCCCCGTCGTCCACGTGCCGCTTGCGACGTCGTAAACGTCGCTCGGAGCAGTCTGCGTGGTCGTGTTGGCGGTCAACTGGATGATCGTGCCTTCCGAGCCGTAGAGCGGCGTCATTGGCGCGGAGCCGAGTTCGTAATACTTCGTATCGCTCAGACGATCCGCGGTGTGTCCCGCGAGGCTCCACGAGCCCGTCGCCGTGTCGTAGATCTCATAGTCGTCGTAGTTGCTGCCGTAATTCCACACATCGACCATGAAGATGTCGCCGTCCGGCAATGACGTGTAGCCTTGTTCGTCGTTGTAATCGTAGCTGTCGCCCTGCGTCCAGCTCACGTTCGTGCCGTTGATCGAGGCGAGCGCCTGCTTGCCGGGACTGTCGCAGCAATTGGCGAGCATGTAAGTGCCGTTCGGAAGAATGACGCTCTCGGCATCGCCGATGGTGCTCCAGCCGCTTGGCGCGCTCACGCTTGTCCAGCTGTTCTTGACCGGATCATAGAGCGCGCCCTTGGTGGTCCAGACTCCCTGGCCGTCATTGTATTCGCCGCCCTCGATCAGGACGCGTCCGTCGGTCAGAACCTGTTCGGCAAAGAAGTCGGGAGAGTAGCCGGACGGCATCGTCGCGAGTTTGGTCCAGGTACCGTCCGTGTAATTACCCGTACTGTCCGGCGCGAGCTTGTACCAGATGCCGGCGCTGCCGGTGAAGGCCTGCTTCATCATGACCGTGCCGTCGCTCAGTACCAGCGGCCCCCAGCCGCCTTCCGAACTGAAGGGAACGTTGCTTACATCCGTCCACGTGCCGGATGCGTTCGCCTTCGGCGCCACAAACGGAGCCTGATGCACCGGAGCATGCAGAGTGATCGGCTTCGGAACTTTCATACCCCAGTGGTACGGAAGGTACACCTGATGCGCAGAGGCGCCGGACACAAACGACGCCATTCCGGCCAGGGCCAAAAGTGAAACGCCGGCCGCAAAATTACGGTTAATCCTCATGATTTCTCCCCTTTATAAATACCCCCCATCACGCGAATGCGCGCACCCGCGCGCACTTCATGGCGAACACTAGGAGGAATGCGACATAGTGGCAACAGCAAGGCTCTTATCGCGCAAAAATTCGCGCTTCGATGGCGTCCCAGATAAGGCCGGCTATGTCGGCGCCGCCGAAGCGATGGACTTCCTGGATTCCGGTGGGCGAGGTGACGTTCACTTCGGTGAGATAGCCGCCTATGACATCGAGGCCGGCGAAAAGCAGCCCGCGTTTTTTCAATTCCGGCCCCAGCGCTTCGCAGATTTTCCGTTCGCGTTCGGTGAGAGCGGCCGCTTCCGCGCGTCCGCCGACATGCATGTTCGAGCGCGCTTCGCCTTCCTGCGGAATGCGGTTGATCGCACCCGCGAAGACGCCATCGACGAGGATGATTCGCTTGTCCCCGCTGCGAACTTCGGGGATGTAACGCTGCACGATCACCGGCTCGCGATAGAGCAGCGTGAACATCTCAAGCAGCGCGCCGAGATTTTCATCGTCCTGCTTCACGCGAAAGACGCCCGCACCGCCATTGCCGTAAAGCGGCTTCAGAATGATATCGCGGTGCTCCATGCGGAAAGCGCGGATTGCTTCGCGGTCGCTGGTAATGAGCGTCGGCGGCATGAAATCGCCGAATTGCGTGACAAAGAGTTTTTCCGGCGCGTTGCGGACATGAAAGGGATCGTTGACCACGAGCGTCCCGGGCGCCAGCCGTTCGAGGATATGCGTCGCGGTGATGTAGGCCATGTCGAACGGCGGATCCTGCCGCATCAGCACGACCTGCATTCCGGAAAGCGGGCGGATGCCGTCCTCGCCGAGCGTGAAATGATTTCCCTGTTCCCGCCTGACCGTGAGCGACCGCAATCGGGCGATAGCGACTCCGTCGCGAAACGAAAGATCGCGCGGCTCGTAATAGAAGAGTTGATGGCCGCGGCGCTGGGCTTCGAGCGCAAGCGCGAAAGTGGAATCGCCGCCGATATCGATCCGCGCAATGGGATCCATCTGAATTGCGACCGTCGGCGTCACCGCGAGCTTTCCTAGTTCAGCCTGTATCTGAGGACTTCGAGACCCAGGGCCGCTTCGTTGTGCAGCGGCGCACCGGGCTGCGCAAGCGCCAGGCAGGCACTGTATGCGTTCCCGGCAGCGCCCAGTTCACCTTCCTGCTCGTGCAGCTGCGCGAGGTCGATCCACAATTCGGCACGCTTTGGCGCGATCAGCAGCATGCGCTTTGCGAGCGCCAGTGCCCGGGGCAAATCTCCCGCCTCCGTGGCGCGGAGCTTCAGATTGTTCCCAAGTCTGAGAAGAACTTCGATGTCGTCGATGGGCCGGATGGCTTCGCTGCGATGTCTCCGGATTCCCCGAACCGAAGGTAGTACCCCAAGGGATTCCTGGTCCACGGTACCGCCGCCATTGAAAGGATCGATCAGAGCCTCCGTGCGTCCCACTTCCACCCGCAGCAGGAAATGGCCCGGCGAATACAATCCCGAGGCACGGAAGCTGGCCGCCCGCGCGGCGTGCAGATAGAGGATACCGAGGCTTACGGGAAGACCGCGCCGCCGGTCGATCACGGAGATCAGATCGGCGTTCTTCGGGTCGCCATAGAAAAGCCGGTCGCCATCGTAGCCGTACTTGCCGGCGAGCAGCATTGCGAGCGCCTGCGCGCCGCGTTCCGCATCCGCGGCGTGGCGCCCCTCCCGTCGGGACTGTTCCGCCAGCTCGCCGAGATGATCGATATAAGGATCGAGATCGCGACCGGGATTATCCAGCGCCGACAACATCAAAGCCGCGCCCGCGACGTCGTGCGGGCCATCGCCGGCTTCGCCCAGCCGGCGCAAATACTCAACCGGATCGTCTGGCAGAAGGCGCATCTGTCTCCAACAATGTTCCTATCGGCCGCGCGGGCGCCAGGCGTCGCGCAAGTGGCGAGGCCAGGTCCGATCCGACACGACGATCGTATCGAACCGCACGCCTTTCACCGGCAACCAGGGACGCTGTGACATGAAGAGTTCGGCCGCACGAATGATGCGCATTTCCTGTCTCGGGAGCAGTGCTTCCTGCGCCTGGCGCAACGTCGTTCGCGTTTTTACTTCGACGAAACAAATAATACCACCCGGCGTCTTGGCCACCATGTCGATTTCGCCGGCGCGCGTGCGAACGCGGCGGCCGAGGATGCGGTAGCCCTTCAGCACAAGTGCGAGCATCGCGAGAAATTCGCCGCGGCGGCCCCGGCGTTCGGCGGCCCGCCGGAGCAACAGAAATCGTTCAGCCGTCATGATCCGGCGAATCCTTGCGGGCGATTGCGCGATTGTAGACGAGCCGCCGCGGCAAATGCAGCGCATCGGAAACAAATTCGGCTGCGGTTCGCGCGGGCATATAGGCGAGCGCGCGATCAAGCAGCGCATCCGCATGGGTCCAGTCGGGAAGCGCTTCCGGAGGCGGTCCCACCACGATCGTGATTTCGCCGCGTGGCGGAGAACCGCTTTTGTACAAATCGGCGAGCGCGCAAAGCTCGTCGCGCCGCACATCTTCGTGCAGCTTTGTCAGTTCGCGCGCCACGGCGGCTTGCCGCGCGCCGAGCACTTCGCACATGTCGCGCAGGCTTTCTGCCAGACGTTGCGGCGCTTCAAAGAAAATCAGGCTGCATGTCGCCGACTTTAGTTCCGCGAGTGCGGAGCGGCGTGCCGCGCGGGCGGAGGGAAGAAATCCCGCGAACAGAAAACGGTCGGTCGGCAGAGCGGAAAGGACCAGCGCCGCAAGGGCTGCCGAGGCACCCGGAATGACGTGGACCTTCGTCTCCGCGGCGAGCGCGGCCTTCACGAGCTTGTATCCGGGATCGGAGATCAGCGGCATGCCTGCGTCGCTGACGAGCGCGATGCGCTCGCCCCGCGCCAGCCGGGCGAGGATCGCCGGGCGCATGCGCGGCGCGTTGTGATCGTTGTAGGCGAGCAGCGGCCGCGAAATGGCGTGGATCGCAAGCAGCTTCGCCGTCGTTCGCGTGTCTTCCGCAACGATCGCGTCGCTTTCCCGTAGCACGTCGAGCGCCCTGAGCGTGACGTCGCGCGCGTTTCCGATCGGCGTAGCCGTTATGTATAGCCCGGGCTCGAGCGGGCTTGGCGCGGGACCGCGCCCCGGATTAGGTTTGACCATCACCTTCTCTCGCATGGGCGCAGGCACACGGTCCGATGAAACAGAATTCCAAGGGTTCCCCCGGTGCGTCGGCCAGCCGAGTCCTCCGGCGATCTTGCGCAATCGCCTCCGTCGTGGCGATAGGCATTTTGTACGGTTGTATTTCCGGCCCGCCGCCGGCGCCAAGAATTGCCCCGGTCCCGCCCAAACCCCAGCCGACGGCTTCGACGGCGCGGCATCCGCTTACCGGCGAGCAAAACGGATTCCTGCGCCTTGCCAATATGCCGACAGGCCGCACGCCGGTGCGCATCGGCGTATTGTTGCCGTTTTCGAACGGCTCGGCCTCAACGCGGGCGCTCGCGTCGAGTATGCTCAGGGCCGCCGAAATGGCGCTTTACGACTCCGGCAAGCGCGACCTGTTGCTCATGTCGGCCGACGAAGGCGCAGGGGGTGCCGAGGCGGCGGCGGGTACGCGCACGCTGCTCTCCGAGGGGGCAGAAATCATCATCGGGCCGCTTTTCGCCCAGTCGGTCACTGCCGCGGCCCCGATCGCGCGCGACCGCGGCGTGCCGCTGGTATCGTTCTCTACAGATCGCGCCGTTGCCGGAAACGGTGTCTATCTCCTGAGTTTTCAACCGGAAAACCAGGTGCACAGGATCATTTCCTACGCCGCCGCGCAGGGTCATACTGCTTTCGCCGCGCTTGTGCCGAACACGGCTTACGGCGCCCGCGTTACCGAAGCATTTCGCGACAGCATGTCGGCAACCGGGACACACATAGTCGATCAGGAGAGTTTCGTTCCCGAAGCCGGCGATATTGCGGGACCCGCCGCCAGGATCGTTCAGTCCCAGGCCGACGCCATTCTGATAGCCCAGGGCGGAACACTGCTTACGGATATCGCATCCACACTTGCGGCCGAAGGCGCGAGCAGCCACCAGGTCCAATATCTCGGAACGGGATTGTGGGACGATCCGGCAACCGCACGCGAACCGAGTCTCGCGGGCGGCTGGTTTGCCGCCCCCGATCCGGACGCCGAGCGCGACTACGAGACCAGGTATCGCGCCGTGTACGGGTCCAGGCCGCCGCCGCTCTCGGCACTCGCCTATGATGCCGTATCGCTGGCCGCGCTTCTGTCGTCGGGGCCTGTCTATAACCGCTTCACATTCGACGCGCTGACCGATCCGAGCGGCTTTTCCGGCATTGACGGGATATTCCGCTTCAATCCGGACGGCACATCCGAACGCGGTCTTGCCGTCCTGAAGATCGACGCGGACGGCGTGTTCACGGTGATTAGTCCGGCGCCGCGGACTTTCCAGTCGTCAGGCTCGTAAAAGCGGCATCCCGTTTCCATCGTTATCGTCGGAATCAAATCGCGATGCTCAGCTTGCAGCGAACATATGAGGCCGGCCTGGCGCATTTCCGGGCCCATCGGTTTGCCGAGGCGGAAAGCTGTTTTCGCACGGTCGTAGTGGCCGATCCGCGCTTTGCGACGGGTTATTACATGCTGGGCACGGCACTCAATTTTCTCGGAAAATGGGACGCGGCGGCCGATGCGTTCCGCGCGGCTATTGCGATCGATCCCAAATTGGCGCGCGCCCATGCCGGATTGGGCTCGATGCTGGAGCGCCAGGGGCGCATCGACGAGGCCGAGGCGCATCTGCGCGAAGCGATCACATTGGACCCGGGACTGAACCTTGCCTGCAACGCGCTTGCCGAATTGCTGCGCGGGGAGGGAAAGCTTCGCGACGCGCGGACTCTTTACGAAGCGGTTCTGGCGAGAACGCCGGAGGATCGTCTTGCCCGGTTTGGCCGCGGTTTCCTTAGTCTCCTCGAGGGCGACTTCGCATCGGGATGGGACGACTACGAGTACCGCGTTTCGACCGGAAGGCCGCCCGGGCCGGCATTCGCGCCACAATGGCGCGGCGAAAATCCGGCCGGCAAAACGCTGCTGATCTACGACGAGCAGGGTCTCGGCGATACGATACAATGTCTGCGCTACGCCGCACCGCTGGCGAAGAGCGGTGCCCGTGTGATCGTGTCCGTTCCGGCAACATTGACGGACCTGGCATCGCGCGTGGAAGGCGTGCACCGGGTTGTCGCATCCGATGGCGCGCCGCCGCCGTTCGATTTTTGTGCGCCGATGCTCAGCCTGCCGCTCCATTGCAGGACTACGCTCGCCAACATCCCCTGGAACGGACCCTATCTTTCCCCGCCGCCGGGGCGCGCAATGCCGGTCGCGATTCCGCCGAACGACACGGGCCAGCTCACGGTCGCCCTTGCATGGGCGGGAAACCCCGACAATCCTTATAATTATATCCGTTCGCTCTCAATTTCGCAGATTGAGCCGCTGCTCGAAACAAGAGGCGTGCGCTGGCTGGTCCTGCAGCAGGGCGCGACAGCGGCGGAGCTCGGTCCGCGGAACAATGTCCTTCATCTTGGCGATCAGCTGACCAATTTTTCGGATATTGCCACGATTATTTGTTTGGCCGATCTGACAATCTCGGTCGATACATCCTTCTGTCATCTGGCCGGCGCCCTGGGACGCGCGGTATGGACGCTGCTCTCCTACGTGCCCGACTGGCGCTGGCTGCTGCAACGCCCCGACAGCCCGTGGTATCCTTCCATGCGCCTGTTCCGCCAATCCGCGCCGCGCGACTGGGCACCGGTGGTTGCGAATGTTTCACAGGCGCTGGACCATTACGAGAAAATGTAGGCGCTTATGTTTCATCCCCGCGCGAAGCGTCGGGGATGAAATTACAGTGCGCAGTCTTCAGCCAGAACAGCAATGACCGAATTGAGGACGAGACGGCCTTTCGGCGTAGCGGCGATCCGGTTGTCGCACATTTCAACGAGCCCGTCAGCCGCGAGCGTGCGGATGCGGCTTGGCGAAAGGCTTGTACCCCAACGCGCGGTGTAAGCAGAGAGATCGAGACCTTCCCGGAGTCGCAAACTCATGATAAGGTGCTCGCGCGCCGCATCCGCGGGGCCGATTTCCGTCACCTCGACGGTTCCATGACCCTCATTTGCCACCCGCGCGACCCAGCGTTCGGGGAGTTTCTCGCAGAACGTCGCCAGTCGTCTTCCATCTTTGCGCACGCGTCCATGGGCGCCGGGTCCCGTACCCGCATAGCTTCCATAGCGCCAATAAAGGAGGTTGTGGCGGCATTCGCTGCCGGGACGCGCGTGATTGGAAATTTCATAGGCGGGCAACCCGGCCTGTTCCGTTAGCTCCTGGGTCACTTCGTACAAATCGGCGGCGCTGTCGTCGATAAGCGGCTTGAGCGCGCCAGTGCGTGCGAGCGCCGCGAACGGCGTGTTCTCCTCGATGGTCAGCTGGTAGAGGGACAGATGGTCCGTGCCGAAAGCGACGGCCTCTTTCAGTTCCGCGCGCCATTGCGCGGCTGTCTGCTCGGGACGTGCATAAATGAGATCGATCGAAACCTGATCGAAGACCGATTGTGCTACGCTGACCGCCACTCTTGCTTCCGCCGCATTATGAATGCGACCGAGAAATTGCAGGTCGCGATCGTTGAGCGCCTGAACGCCCAGCGAGACGCGATTGACGCCGGCGGCGCGGTAATCGCGAAATCGTTCCGTTTCAACGCTTGACGGGTTCGCTTCGAGCGTGACTTCGACGCCTTCCGACACGGGCCAGAGCCGCGCGATTGTTTCGAGAACGGCGCCCGCGGCCTGGCCGCCCATCAGTGACGGCGTACCGCCACCGAAAAAGATCGATGTAACAGGCTGATGCGCAGATATCAGTTCATTCGCGAAATAGGTAAGTTCGTGTCCGATCGCCCTTGTCCATGCCGTTTCCTCGATCTGCGACCGCACATGGGAATTGAAATCGCAATAGGGACACTTGGCGGCACAGAACGGCCAATGGATGTAGATGCCGAACGGCTCGGCCGTCATTCCCATCCACCCGTGCCCGCCAGCCATGCTTTCAGCTTCGCGAAAGCCCGCGCGCGATGGCTGATAGTGTGTTTGTGACCGGGCTCCAGCTCGCCAAATGTCTGCTGCATGCCGTCGGCAAGGAAGATCGGGTCATAGCCGAAACCATTTTCACCGCGTGGCGGAAACACGAGTTGGCCCCTTACCTCGCCTTCAAACACGACCGGCCCGCGTCCCGGCCTCGCCAGCGAGAGCGCACAAACAAATTTGGCGGAGCGGTCGTGAGAGCCGGATGCCTTCAACGCCTGTTCCACCCGCGTCATCGCGACCGTGAAGTCCCTGTTCGGTCCCGCCCAGCGAGCCGAATAAATGCCCGGCGCGCCATCGAGCGCGGAAACAACGAGGCCGGAATCGTCGGCGAGGGCAGGAAGACCGGACGCATCGGCAGCCGCGCGCGCCTTGAGCACCGCATTTCCCGCAAAGCTCGTCTCTGTTTCTTCCGGTTCGGGAAGACCGAGTTGACCAGCGCTTCTCACCTCGAATCCGAGCGGCGCGAGCAGTTCTTCGATCTCCCGCACCTTGCCCGGATTGTGGGTCGCGAGGACAAGCGTGCGCGAATGGTTCACGCGAGAGCCCGTCTCTGCAGTTCCATCAGTTCTGCAATGCCCTTGCGCGCCAAGCCGAGAAGTTCGCCAAGCGCGGCTTCCGAAAACGGTGCGCCTTCGGCCGTAGCTTGTACTTCCACGAGCCCGCCCGAACCGGTGATGACGAAATTTGCATCGGTTTCGGCGGTCGAATCTTCGTCGTAGTCGAGATCGAGAAGCGGCGTGCCCTGCCACACACCGCATGATACCGCCGCCACCTGGTCCTTGATCGCCGGCCGTGTAATCAATCCGGTCTGTTTCATGAACGAGATGCACTGGCTGAGCGCCACAAAGCCGCCGGTCACCGACGCCGTCCGTGTTCCGCCATCGGCCTGCAGCACATCGCAATCGATGACGATCTGCCGCTCCGGGAGTGCGGTTAGATCGGTAATGGCGCGCAGCGATCGTCCGACGAGTCGCTGGATCTCGAGTGTGCGGCCGGACTGTTTGCCCTGCGCCGCCTCGCGCCGCATGCGCTCATGGGTCGAGCGCGGAAGCATGCCATATTCCGCCGTGACCCAGCCCTTCCCGGAGCCCTTGAGAAATGGCGGCACCTGTTCCTGAAGGCTGGCGGTTACAAGCACATGCGTATGACCGAATTGCGCGAGGCAGGAGCCCTCGGCATGCCGGGCAACACCGGCCTCCAGGGTGATCTTGCGCATCTCGTCGGCGGCACGCTTGCTGGGGCGCATGGCATCTCTTGAAGTTTGGGGTGGCTGCCGCTACCTAGCCTTGCTGTCCGCCCGGCGCAATGCGTGCGTTCCGTCGGAAAATTATTGATATATTTCAAGAGTTTGGATGTGGAACAGGGTCCGATTGACACGGCGCAGACCCGGTTGCTGGTAAGCGATCTGGGCGAGCGGCCCCGCGAGGTTTTTCGCCATCTGGTCGATGCGTTCCTGGCCTCAGGCGAACCGGTGGGGTCTCGCACCCTTTCGCAACTTCTGCCGCACTCGCTGTCGCCCGCTTCGATCCGCAATGTGATGTCGGACCTGGAAGCCATGGGCCTGTTGTGGTCGCCCCATACCAGCGCCGGCCGCGTACCTACCGACAAGGGTCTGAGATTGTTCGTGGACGGGCTTCTCGAAGTCGGCGACTTGTCGCCGGACGAACGCGCCGTAATCGAAGCCAGGATCACGCGGACGGGCCGCGGCGTCGAAGACGTGCTGACCCAGGCCACGATGATGCTTTCGGGTCTGTCGCACTGCGCGGGTCTTGTTGTCGCTCCCAAGCAGGACGCCGTGCTCAAGCATGTGGAATTCGTTGCCATAGCGCCCGGCCGCGCGCTCGTCGTCATTGTTTCGGAAGATGGCCAGGTCGAAAACCGCGTCATCCAAACGCCGCAGGGGCTGCCGGTCTCGGCGTTGAGCGAAGCTTCCAATTATCTGAACGCGAGGCTCAGAGGCCGCACGCTTGAGGCTGCGCGCGCCGAAATCGTGGCGGATCTCGAAACGATAAGGGCCGAGCTCGATACGCTCACGGCAAAGATCGTTGCCGAGGGTCTGGCCGTTCTTGCGGAGCCCTCCGGCGCCGCGCGGACCGTCGAGGAGAAAGTTCTGATTGTGCGGGGTACCGCGCATCTGCTCGACCGGGTGGACGCGCAGACTGATCTCGAACGTGTCCGGACGCTGTTTGAAGACATCGAACGCAAGAACGACCTCGTGCGGCTGCTCGAACTGGCGGCACAGGGCGACGGCGTGCGGATTTTCATCGGTGCGGAGAACAGGCTGTTCAGCCTTTCCGGCTCCTCGATCATCGCCGCGCCTTACGCGAACGCACAAGGCAATGTCGTAGGCGTGATCGGCGTGCTGGGACCGACGCGTTTGAATTATGCCCGGATCATCCCAATGGTGGACCACACCGCGAAGATCGTGGGAAAACTCCTGGCCTGAACGCGAGAAGGAATCACATGGCCGACAATGACAACGAAGACGGCGCGCCTGCCGCCAATGAATCCGCCGGAACCGGCGACGAAGCGGCAGGCTTGCGCAGCGAAGTTGCGGATCTGAAGGAACGGCTGCTGCGCGCGCTTGCCGAGACGGAAAATACGCGTCGCCGCGCGGAACGCGAGCGGCAGGATGCGTCACAATATGCGGTGACCCGCTTCGCACGCGACATGCTCCATGTGAGCGACAATCTGCGGCGCGCACTGTCGCATCTTTCGCCCGAGATGCAGGCTGAAGCGGCGCCAACCGTCAGGGCCGTGCTCGAGGGGGTGGAAGCCACCGAGCGGGAGCTCGCAACGACGCTCGAACGGCACGGCGTCCGCAGCATTGAGGCCGAAGGCGCGAAATTCGATCCAAATCTCCATCAGGCCATTGCCGAAGTCCCTGCCGATGGCAAAGCGCCGGGCTCGATCGTCAATGTGGTGCAGACCGGCTACGTCATCGCCGACCGCCTGCTTCGGCCCGCCATGGTGACCGTCGCCCGCGCGGCGCCCGAGAGCGGCGCAGCCTCTTCCGAGGAGCGAAGTCATAATGGCAGCTGACCAGCGGGGTGTATTTCTCAAACCATGAGCAGGGTTCGCATCGCCGTCGCCGGGGCGGCCGGCCGGATGGGCCGCGCGCTGATCCGCGCCGTCGTTGCCGATCCTGCCTGTGCGCTTGTGGGCGCGATCGAAGCATCGGGACACCCCGATCTCGGCGCCGATTGCGGCGCGTCGGGCGGACCCGGTTCTGCCGGGGTTTTTGTCACCGCTGACGCGCGCGATGCTCTGGCAGGTGCCGACGCACTGATCGATTTCACACGACCGGCAGTTTCGCTTTCCTTGGCGGCGCTCGCCGCCGAAAAACACATTGTACATGTGATCGGGACGACCGGCTTTTCCGGTAAAGAAGAAAATGCCATCGCCGCAGCAGCGCGGACCTGCGTCATCGTGAAGTCCGGCAATATGAGTCTCGGCGTGACATTGCTTGCCGCGCTCGTTGCGCGGGCCGCAAGCGCGCTGCCCGATTTCGATATCGAGATTTTGGAAATGCATCACCGCATGAAAGCAGATGCGCCATCCGGCACGGCGCTTCTTCTTGGCGAGGCAGCGGCGCGAGGCCGCGCCACGGCGCTGGAGAGTGAAGCTGCGCGCAGCGGACAGACGGGCCCGCGCAAATCGGGAACGGTAGGTTTCGCGTCGCTGCGCGGCGGCACGGTTGTCGGCGAACACCAGGTGATACTTGCCGGTCCGCATGAGCGCATTGTCCTCGGTCACATCGCCGAAGACCGGGCGATCTTCGCGCACGGTGCCGTTGCAGCGGCGAAGTGGGGCCAGTCGCGACAGCCGGGGCTCTATGGAATGGCCGACGTGCTCGGAATAGCTGATTAGCTGGTCTACTACGCTTTTACACCAGCCAGATTATTATTATTTCACCATGGCCGGGCCACGCCCGGCCATGGTGAGTAAGTTTGATCGGATCTGCGCCTGGCCGTTTAGTTCACCGGCGTTTCGCGTGCCTTCCAGATCGCCGCGCGCAGCTGCTGCGCTACCGACCGCCGCTCCCCTGGCGGCAGAAACGCGCCGATCTGTTCCACGCGGCCATGGCTTCGCAAGGTGAGCCGGCTTGCGGTCTGAGGCAGTTCCTCCAGCTCGACGCGAACCCAGTAGGGATTGAATTCGACATGGGTCGGGCTGCCGCCTGGCGGAAAGCGGTCGAGACAAAGGCTGCTTCGGGTCACACGCAATTCCTCGCGCCGGCTTGCAGCACGCCGGCTCGCCTGAAACGCCCAGGCGAGCAGGGCAACATCGGCACCCATGAACGGCGTGACGGGCCAGGCGCCATGGGCCACGAACCACGTCGCAAAGGCGAGATTGATGCTCGCCACCACCGCCAGCACGAGTTTCAACACGCCTGCGCTCATCGGCGGATTGGGCCGCAAGGTGGTGTTGAAAAGCAGCGCCTCTCCCATGATCGGGATGCCCACTACTGCGGCGGCGGTGGATGTCCGCAGCGTTTCTCGTAGGCGTCCACGCCGCCATGGTCGCGCCAGCGCGGATTGTCGATGCTGAGCGTGCAGGGATCGACGATGTCGGACGCGACCTGGCCGCTCGACGTGCCAATTTCCGTGCCGGCTGACGGGTTTTGCGGCGCGGCGGTCGCGCTGTTGGTCGAGAAACTTCTGCGTCCCGCAACGATTCCGCATCCCGCGGCCGCCGTCGTCAGCACCACCATCGCAATCACCACCGCGCGTTTCCACTCCATCCTGGTCTTCCCCCTGCCGTTGCAATAACGGATGATCGCAAATGGTCGTTCCGATCTTCGACCCAATTCTGATACGGCAATCCAAACGGCGCAAGATCGCGCAATCGGCTGTGTAATGATGGCTAGCAGACGCGGCACACCCCGGCCACTTACGCCAAGCGAAGCGGCGGCGTTCTTCGAACGGCTGATGAAACAGACGCCCTCGCCGAAGACCGAGCTTGTTTACACCAATCCGTTCACCTTGCTCGTCGCGGTCGTACTTTCTGCCCAGGCAACGGACAAGGGCGTGAACCGTGCGACGACGGACCTGTTCCGCATCGCCGACTCGCCGGAGAAAATAGTACAGCTCGGAGAAGATGGGCTTGTCGCGTATATTCGTACGATCGGCCTTTACCGCAACAAGGCGAAAAACGTCGTCGCGTTGTCACAAAAGCTTATTACCGAACATGGCGGCCAGGTCCCGCGCGATCGCGCGGCGCTCGAAGGACTTCCCGGCGTAGGACGCAAGACGGCGAATGTCGTCCTCAACGTCGCTTTCGGCGAGACCACCATCGCGGTCGATACGCATGTTTTCCGCGTCGCAAACCGGACGGGCCTCGCGCCCGGCAAGACACCGCGCGAAGTCGAAGAGAATCTGATGGCGGTCGTGCCGCAAAAATATCTGCTGCATGCCCATCACTGGCTGATCCTGCTCGGCCGCTATGTCTGCGTCGCCCGCAAGCCCAAATGTCCGATCTGCACGGTGCGCGACCTGTGCCGCTACACACCAAAGACACGCTGTCTCGACGAAACAAATTTGAAAACGAAAGCGCGTATAAAATAAACTTGCATTCTCCGCGAGTGCGCGGTTCAGGAAACCGACTGCTGAGAAGGCGGCTTCAGCGTTGAAATGCAGGACTCGTCCGCCGCCATCTCGCTGCCGCGCGGCAGCGTTTCGACATGGCGCACGAGCATCGCGTTGCCGTAGGGATAGAGAATAAAGAATACTTTGCAGTTCGGGCCGTCGTAGCGCCAGATCTCGGCAGGTCCGTCCTTGCGCACAAAGGCAGGTGCTCCAAATGCCAGACGAAGCTGGGTAGACTTCAGGCCGGCAAGATCTGCCGGTTCGCCCGGGGGCGGGACCGTCGGCAGCGCGACGCGCGGCGCCTGTTGCCGGACGGTCGCCACCGGCCCGTTGCTGGCGCAGGCAGCCAGGGCCGAGCATAACAGCAGTGTTGCCGGCTTGCGCATTACAGGACTCCTCTTGCTTGGCACCGCAGAACTAATTATTACAGCCGCCGCATGCCGATCATTTCGCAGCGAGGGCGTGGATCTGCGAATTGGCGAGCGTCAGTTTGGCGATCGACAGTTCGCCGCCGCGTTCGAGCTCGGCAAGGAAGCTCTTCGTACGCGCAAGCGCGTCGGCGTGGATTTCCTCCCAGCGTTTGACGGCTTCGGCGCCCTCGGCGCGCGTTGCGCCCTGTTTCGCAGGATCAAAACCCAGAAGGGCATCGGCGGCGAGCACGCGCTGGCCGGAGAACAGATCGTCGACGATGCGCCGGATGGCAAGGCGGTCCCAATGCTCGTAACCGTTTATGCGGCTGGCGAGGCCGCGCAGCCGGTCGAGACCGATGGCCGAACCCATGGCGAAGTAGGCGCCCGCCACGAGATCGATGGGCAGCGCGCGCGCTTCCGCCAGCAGGACGATTTCGGGAGCGCCGGCCAGAAGCGGAAGCACGGCGACATCCTCGGCAATATCGAGCGGCACGCCGGCCTCGCGGAGTTCCGCAATCCGGCGTTCGGTGCTTTGCGATTCGTAAGGTGAGACGAGCGAGGAGAAGGTGCCTCTCAGCGAATCCACGCCGGCACGATAGCGCGCAATCGTGTCGCCGATATCGGCGCGGGCCGGGACATTGACGAGAAACCAGAGGCCAAGCCTCCGCAGCTGTTCGACGATGTCATTATAAGCCCCAAGCTGCACCTCGGCCGGGACTTTGCCGTCGAGACTGTCGATGCGCGATTTCAGCATGTCCAGCGCCAGCGCCCCGACGGCAATAACGAAGGCGCGCGCGATCCGGGGTGCGGGCGCGCTCGAGATTTCCTCGATGCGGTGGATGAAGACGGGTCCGGCGAGATTGACAATCTGGTTTGCGAGAACGGTCGCGATGATCTCGCGCCGCAGCCGGTGATGAATCAGTTCGTCGGGAAAACGCGTGACGGCCGAGGCCGGAAAATAGGCCGCGAGCTCGGCGGCGAAAAATGTCTGGTCGGGCAGGTCGCTCGCGACGATCTGGGCGTCGAGATCGAGCTTCGCATAGGCGAGGAGAACTGCAAGTTCGGGCCGTGTGAGACCTCGTCCGGCTTGCGCGCGCCGGTGCAACTCGTCCTCGTCGGGAAGAAATTCTACGGCCCTCTCCAGCCGCCCGCGACGTTCGAGGTCGCGGATGTAACGGCCATGGGAATCGAGATCGCGGCAGCTGCGAAGCTCCGCGACCGAAAGCGCGAGGGTCTGGTCGTAATTGTCGCGCAGTACGTGCGCGGCAACATCGTCGGTCATCGCGTTCAACAGGTCGTCACGTTCTTCCGCGGCAAGTTCGCCGCGCCGCAATGGACCGCTGAATAGGATTTTGAGATTTACTTCGTGGTCGGACGTATCGACGCCGGCGGAATTGTCGATCGCGTCGGTATTGAGCCGGCCGCCTTTGGAGGCATATTCGACGCGGCCAAGCTGCGTCAGGCCGAGATTGGCGCCTTCGCCGATTACTTTGGTGCGCAACTCGGCGCCATTGACGCGCACGGCATCGTTGCTGCGATCGCCGACATCGAGATTGGTCTGGCCCGTAGCCTTGACGAAGGTGCCGATGCCGCCAAACCAGAGGAGATCGATTTCAGCCTTGAGCAACGCCCGGATAAGCTCATTCGGCGAAACACGCGATTTGTTCAGGCCGGCGAGCGCGCTCACTTCCGGAGAGACCGCAATCTCCTTGGTGGTGCGGGAAAACACGCCGCCGCCCTTCGAGATAAGTGCGGAATTGTAATCGGCCCAGCTCGAGCGCGGCAGATCGAACATCCGTTTGCGTTCGTTCCAGCTCGATTCCACATCGGGATTGGGATCGACAAAGATATGCCGGTGATCGAAGGCTGCGACGAGCCTTGTATGCTTCGACAGGAGCATGCCGTTACCGAAAACGTCGCCCGACATGTCGCCCACGCCGATGCAGGTGAACGGCTCGTTCTGGATGTCGCGGCCCATTTCGCGGAAATGGCGTTTGACGGCTTCCCATGCGCCTTTCGCGGTGATGCCCATCTTCTTGTGGTCGTAGCCATGGCTGCCGCCGGACGCGAAGGCGTCGCCCAGCCAGAAGCCGCGCGATTCCGCTATGGCATTCGCAATGTCGGAAAACGTCGCCGTCCCCTTGTCGGCTGCTACCACGAAATAGGGATCGTCGCCGTCGTAACGTACGGTACGGGGAGGCGGAATTATCGCGCCATCCGGCCCGATGTTATCTGTCAGATCGAGAAGCGCATTGATGAAAGACTTGTAGCACGCGACGCCGATCGTCTGGGCCTGGTCGCGGCCTGCGGAGACGGAGAGTTGTTTGGGGAAAAACCCGCCCTTCGCACCCACCGGAACGATCACGGCATTCTTCACCTGCTGGGCCTTCACCAGCCCGAGAATCTCGGTGCGGAAATCTTCGCGCCGGTCCGACCAGCGAATGCCGCCGCGCGCGACCCGGCCGAAGCGCAAATGGACGCCTTCCACTTCCGGCGAATAGACGAAGATCTCGCAAAGCGGCCTGGGAAGCGGCAATTCATCGAGACTGCGGCTGTCGAGCTTGAAAGAAATACAGGCCTGGCTGCGACCCTCGGCGTCCTGCTGGAAGAAATTTGTTCGCAGCACGCAGTCCACGACATTGCGCAGGCGCCGGATGATCCTGTCGTCGTCGAGGCTCGGTACATCGTTGAGTGCCGCCTCTATGCGATCGTGCAGTTCTTTCGCGCTTGCTTCCCTGTCCTGCCGATCGGGGTCGTGACGGGTGCGGAAGAGCTGAACGAGAAGGGCGGCGATATGGGAATTCCGCGCCAGCGCCTGTTCGATGTAGTCCTGGCTGAACGAGAAGCCGGCCTGGCGAAGAAATTTGGCGGCAGCGCGAAGGATCGCGACGTCCCGCCACGGCACGCACGCGGTAACGATCAGGCGGTTGAAGCCGTCATTCTCCGCGACTCCGGCGATGACCGCATGGATCGCGTCCTCCAGCCGGCCCTTGATACGATCGGGCTCGACCGCGGCTCCGTCGGCGCGCTCCATGTAGAAATCGAGAATGGCGGCCTCGGGCGTTTGTCCCTGGCCGTGGCCGAAGCTGACCGGATAGGAATTTTCCGCGATCACCCTGAAGCCCAGATTTTCGAATATCGGCAGCGAAGCGGACAGCGGAAATTCACGCCCCATGACATAAAGCTTCAGTCGCAACACCGAGCCACTGTCATGCGCCAGGCGCCAGGCGCGCGCCCGCACCGAGCCGCCGGACTGAATGAATTGTTCAAGCTCGCGAAGATCCTGCACTGCTTCGTCCGGCGAAAACGCGTCGCGGTAGCGCGCCGGAAAGGCGCCGGCATGGCGGCGAAGCAGACGAAGTCCCTCCGCTTCGCCGAATTCGCGGATGAGGGATTGTATGAAACCGTCGCCCCAGGTGCGGATCGCGGCGCGAATATCCGCTTCGATCTGCCGCTCTTCCACCACCGGCCGCGGGCCCGGGTTGCGGCCGATGATGAAATGGACACGCGCAAGCAGCGACTCGTCGATCATCGGCGTCGAAGCCGACATCCTTCCGTTGAAGGCACGCGCCAGAAGGGCGTGAATTTTCTCCCGCGCTTGCGTGTCATACCGGTCGCGCGGCACATAGACGAGAGCGGAAACGAACCGGTCGTAACGGTCGTAGCGCAGAAAGACGCGAACCCTGGGACGCTCGCCAAGACGCAGCACGCCCATGGCCGTCGAGAAAATTTCGTCTTCATCCGCCTGGAAGAGTTCCTCGCGCGGATAGTTATCGAGAATATGGGCGAGCGCCTTGCCGTCATGACTGTCGGGCGCCAACGCCGCACGGCGCAGGATATGAGCGATCTTGAGCCGGAGGAGCGGTATGTCGCTCGGCCGCTTGCTGTAGGCAGACGAGGTAAAGAGACCGATAAACCGCCGTTCGCCCGTGAGTTTGCCGCCGGCGTCGTAAAGTTTCACGCCGATATAGTCCATGTGCACGCGGCGATGGACGACGGACCGCTCCGCCGCCTTGGTAATTATCAGGAGCTCGGGCCGCGCAAGAAATGCCTGTAGTTCCGGAGAGAGACTCGGGTGGTCCGCTCCGCCCCCTATGACGCGCGCCCCGGTATCTGAAAGAAGCCCAAGCCCGCTTTCGGCGATGGGTTCGAGCCGGTCGCCATCGGCATGGCTGAATGCATAGTCGCGGCAGCCAAGGAAAGTATAATGATTTTCTCCCAGCCATTCCAGAAACGCGATGCTCTCGTTCACCAGTTCCTGAGATATCGCGGGCGGATGAGTTCTGAGATCCGCGATCGCCTGCTCGAGCTTGTCGAGCATCCGGCGCCAGTCCCGAACGGCGAGACCGACTTGCGCAAAAACGTTCCGCGCCCCTTCGACGAGCTTCGATTGGCGCGCTTCGTCCAGCCCGGGGTCGAGAACAACGACGATAACGCTCTCGCGCACGGCGCTACCGCTGGCGGCGCGGACGCCTTTCGTATCGCGCGCCGTGCGCATGACGGGATGAAACAGCGCTTGCGCGCGCAGGCCCTGAGCCGAGAGCTCTCCCATCAGAGAATCGAAAAGGAACGGCATGTCGTCATTGACTGCGAGCAGCACGGTTTCGCTCGCTGTGCGTTCGCCGTTTGCGGCGTTGAGGCCGAACAAATCGACCAGCGTCGCCCCGCGCTCGCGTACCGAGGAACGCTCGAATACGGCCTGCACCAGCGCGGCAAGGGATGCCGGTTCGTAACGCGCCACGTCCTCCGGTGGCGCGCCTGACAAGAATTCTTCGCAGAAACTGCCGAGTTCGTGCCGCGCGGACTTCAGGATTGCGCAGGCCGCGGCGACAGATTTTTCCGCGGCAAAATCGCCATTTGCCGCTGCGCTCCCGACAGGCGCGCGGCGAACCGTTTCGGATTTCTCGAATATCATGGTCATCCACTCGAATGGCGCCGCCTGCCGCGTCGATTGCGGTTGCGGACAATGGGTTTCGAATTGTCTGGGGCCTCGGGCACGCTCGTTCCAGCCCCTTCCTGGGAGCTTAGCGTCCGACGCTCAAAAAAGGAATCTCCCTCGTTTGGTATCAGCTCTGGTTCTTCGGGGCCGACAGAAGCATGCCGATCGCAAACGCGATGGAACGCGAAGAGGCTCGTCCCTCATAGCCCAGATCCGGATCGAACGTAACGAAGAGGTCCCTGCCCTGTAGCGTAACGATGGGGCGCCCGGCCATGGCGAGCCTGACGGCGGTTATGCGTCGTGCAAACGCGTCGCGGCGGTGGATGGGGCCGCAAAATCGCTCGATGCCGCGCGCGACATTTTCCAATGCGTCGAGTGCCATCGCGCGGGCCTGTCCGCTGTTGGCGAGAGTGGCCCAATCGATGTCGAAGGATACTGCGAGGTGCTCAAGAGAGGCGAGTTCGCTCGAATCCTCGGCGGCAGTCTCCTGAATTTCGTTCAGCGATATTGCGGGTAGGGCCGGCGCAGCGAAGTCGCCGGTTCGGACAGCGGGAAGCCCGTCCGTTTCCCGGTCCGTATAGAGCGTGAAAGCGCCCCAGCCCGAAACCAGCAGCGCCGTTTCGCCCGTATCGTATTTCAATACGCGCCCGCCCAGCGATGCAGTGTCGGGATGGAGCACAAAAATTTCCGGTGTGCCGCTGAAACTCAGAAGATAATTTGCACCGCTTGTGTCCAGCGCAAAGGATATGCGATCGCCGGCAAGATAGGTGCCGGATTCGATACGTCCCAGGCGATCGGAGGAAAGACGCGCTTCGATCGCTTCCCGCGGCTGCTCAGCCAACACGCCGGACGAGAATGCCGCGCCGCAAACCAGCGCAATCAAAATCCTCAAGATCACCACGAATTGCCCATCCGTATCTCGCACAGCCGGAGCTGTTCGATGATCTCAACTATGCAATCTGAATCGGGCAAATTTGTGGATCGCGAAGGGTCAGGGCTTCTTGCGCTCGGAACCGCGCAAAAAATTCGCCGCGCCAGCCTGTGGCTCGCCGCTCTGAATCGTCGACAAACCAAGCTGGAATTCGTGTGCGAGCGCAGAACCCAGATCGGCATTTTCCTGTTCGTAGGCGGACATTCTGTCATTCCTGAGACATATCTGGGGGAAGGCGGCAAGTTCGCGCGCCAGCCGTTCGGCGGCCGGACGCGCCTGGCCGATCGGAACAACGCGGTTAACCAAACCTATCGACAACGCCTCGGCTGCGCCTACCGGGCGTCCGGACAGAATCAGATCCAGCGCGCGGGACTGTCCTATCAGGCGCGGCAACCGAACAGTGCCGCCGTCGATCAGTGGAACGCCCCAGCGGCGGCAGAAAACGCCAAGGACGGCATCTTCTTCGGCCACACGCAGATCGCACCACAGCGCAAGCTCGAGGCCACCTGCGACCGCATGACCCGAAATGGCCGCAATCACGGGCTTGTTCAGCTGCATGCGGGTAGGCCCCATCGGGGCGTCCGCGGCCAGCCGGTCGCACGGCAGAGAGGGCGGCGACAGGCGATTTCCGTTTCCGTGCGCGATCGCCCTGAGGTCGGCGCCCGCGCAAAAAGTCCCGCCTTCGCCCCAGAGAACCGCGACGTGCGACGAGTCGTCGTTCTCGAAACCCAGAAAGGCTTCGGCGAGCGCATCTGCCGTGTCCCGGTCGACGGCATTGCTCAGCCCGGGCCGCGACAGAATGACTGTCGTGATCACACCATCGTGTTCGACGCGGACCGAAGGTGTTCCGGAACTCACGGCTCTCTCCCCGAATTGGCGACGAAGCCGCAAATCGGCGATGCGCCGCATATCAGAAAAAGCATGACAGACGAGGTTAAGATCACTAAACCACCTCCGCTGTTTCGCGCGAGTATCTCCCGTGACTCATCCCGATACTTTCAAGTCCCGCAAGACAGTGAACGTCGGCGGAAAAACCTATGTGTTCTTCAGCCTCGCCGCGGCTGAAAAGAACGGCCTTGCGGGTATTTCGAGGCTGCCAAATTCGTTGAAGGTGCTGCTCGAAAATCTGCTGCGGCACGAGGACGGAACCACGGTCACAGACGACGACATTCGCGCGGTAGCCGGCTGGCTCGAGAAAAAACGGTCCGACCGCGAAATCGCCTTCCGGCCTGCGCGTGTCCTTATGCAAGATTTGACCGGTGTTCCCGCCGTAGTCGATCTCGCCGCCATGCGAGACGCGATGAAATCGCTTGGCGGCGACCCCGAAAGAATCAATCCGCTCGCCGAGGTCGATCTTGTGATCGATCACTCGGTGATGGTCGACAATTTCGGCCGCAGGGATTCGTTCAAGAAAAATGTGGCCATCGAATATCGGCGCAATCTCGAACGTTATGGCTTTCTGCGCTGGGGTCAGCAGGCTTTTGCGAATTTCCGCGTAGTCCCGCCCGGCACCGGAATCTGTCATCAGGTCAATCTGGAATATCTTGGACAGACCGTTTGGACACGTGTGGTCAAGGGAAAATCCGCGCGTGCCGAAACGCATGCATTCCCCGATACGCTGGTTGGAACCGACAGCCACACGACGATGATCAACGGGCTCTCGGTGCTTGGCTGGGGCGTCGGCGGCATCGAGGCCGAAGCTGCGATGTTGGGTCAGCCCATCTCGATGCTGATACCGGAAGTCATCGGTTTCCGTGTGACAGGCAAGCTGCGCGCCGGTGTGACGGCAACCGATCTCGTGCTGACGGTCACGGAAATGCTGCGCAAGAAAGGCGTGGTTGGGAAATTCGTCGAGTTCTTCGGCCCGGGCCTCGATGAAATGGCGCTCGAGGATCGTGCGACGATCGCCAATATGGCGCCGGAGTATGGCGCGACCTGTGGGTTCTTCCCGATCGATGCCGAAACGCTTCGCTATCTGAAAGCGACCGGCCGGAAGCCCGCGCGGATCGCGCTGGTCGAGAAGTACGCGAAGATGCAAGGCTTATTCCGCAGGCCGAAAAGCGCGGAACCGGTGTTTACGGACACGCTTGAACTCGATCTGGCGACGGTGGAGCCGAGTCTCGCGGGTCCGAAGCGTCCGCAGGATCGCGTGCCGCTCGACAAAGCAGCAGCGGAATTCGCCGAGGCGCTGAACAAGGAATTTCATAAGGGCGACGAAGCGGATCGCCGCGTGCCGGTCGCGGACGCGGACTACACATTGGGACACGGCGATGTCGTGATCGCTGCTATCACGTCGTGCACCAATACATCCAATCCCGGCGTGATGATTGGTGCTGGGCTTCTTGCGAAAAATGCCATCGCGCGCGGACTGGGTGTGAAACCCTGGGTCAAGACTTCGCTGGCGCCGGGAAGCCAGGTCGTCACCGACTATCTCGCCAAGTCCGGATTGGACAAGTCGTTGGACAAGCTGGGATTTGCTCTGGTCGGCTATGGCTGCACGACCTGTATCGGGAATTCGGGACCCTTGCCGGACCCGATCGCCCAGGCTGTCACAGAGGGCGATCTCGTAGCCGCCGCCGTGCTCTCCGGGAATCGTAATTTCGAAGGGCGCGTGCATCCGCAGGTGCGGGCTAATTATCTCGCTTCGCCCATGCTCGTCGTTGCCTACGCGCTGGCGGGATCGATGAATGTTGATCTGACGAAGGAGCCTGTCGGATACGACAAGAAAGGGAAGCCCGTCAACCTCCGGGATATCTGGCCCTCGCCGCAGGAAATCGCATCGGCAATCCGCAAGTCGGTAACGACACGGAGTTTCCGCGAACGCTACGGGAATGTCTTCGACGGCGGTACCGAATGGAAAAAGGTGAAAGTACGGAAGGGGCAGACCTACAGCTGGGACGCGAAATCGACCTATGTGAAGCATCCACCCTACTTTGAAGGAATGGCGCCGCGTCCGTTGGAAATAACCGACATACATGGCGCGCGCGTTCTGGCCGTATTTGGTGATTCCATCACGACCGACCACATCAGTCCCGCCGGTTCGATCAAGAAAGACAGTCCGGCAGGCCTATACCTCGTCGAACGCGGCGTCGCCTATGCCGATTTCAATTCCTATGGCGCGAGGCGCGGCAACGATGAAGTGATGGTGCGCGGCACCTTTGCAAATATCCGGATAAAAAACGAAATGATGGGCGGGCGCGAAGGCGGCAACACAATCCATTATTCCGAGGGCGGAGCCGGCGAAGAATTGTCGATTTTCGACGCGGCCATGCGTTACCAGAGCGACGGCGTTCCGCTCGTGGTCGTGGCAGGGAAAGAATATGGCACGGGATCGTCACGCGACTGGGCCGCGAAGGGGCCGCGCCTCCTTGGCGTTCGTGCCGTGATTGCGGAAAGCTTCGAACGAATTCACCGCTCCAATCTTATCGGCATGGGAATAGCCCCTCTGGTCTTCACGAATGGCAAGTCCCGCCGCGACTACGGAATTACCGGACACGAGAAGATCGACATTGAAGGCTTGTCGTCGAAAATCCGGCCGGCAATGGAACTCCACGCCAGAATCGCCTATTCGGACGGACGCATGGCCGATATGCCCCTTCGCCTGCGCATCGATACAGAGGACGAGGTCGCATATTTCGAAAACGGCGGAATTCTGCCGTTTGTGCTAAGGAATCTCCTCGCGGCATAGTGTATGCCAACTGCGTGAGTTGTGGCGCGGACGCGCTGCGATAATCTCAAGCCGAAGTGACTGGAGGGGTGTGGGCGGCAGCCCTATTGTTCATCGGATGCGGCGCCTCCCTAGGATTTTTGGCCTATTGTTCACAGCGGCGCTGGCTCTGGGGCTTTCAGGAGCCGCCGCCGGGGTCAAGCGGCCGCTGGTGGTCGAACTGTTCACCAGCCAGGGTTGCGATTCCTGCCCGCCGGCGGACGCGCTCCTGGCGAAACTGTCCGAACGCAAGGACATCCTGGCGCTCAGCCTCCCGGTCACCTACTGGGACATGCTGGGCTGGAAGGATACGCTGGCGAGCGAAGCCAACACGCGGCGGCAGAAGGCCTACGCGGCCGCGATGGGGCGCGGCGGCATTTACACCCCTCAGATGATCGTCGACGGCGCGACCGACGTGGTCGGCAGCCGCGAGGCACAGGTCGAATCGGCGATCGCCGCGCGAATGGCAGACATGCGCAGCATCCCGGTTTCCCTGACCGCCACGCCCGCGACCATTCACATTTCCGTCGGCGCCGGAACGCAGAAAAACGGATCCGAGGCGACGGTCTGGCTGTTCCACATACTGGGCCACGCGTGGGTACACGTCTCGGCCGGAGAAAATCAGGGACGCAATCTCGTATATCGGAACAGTGTCCGCGACGTCCGGGCAATCGGCATCTGGAAGGGGCAGCCGCTGACGCTCGATCTTCCTCGTTCCGATCCGCTCGGTTCATCCTACGATCTGGTTGCCGTCGTAGTTCAGGAAGGGGGATACGGTCGCATTATCGGCGCGTCGCTCTTGGATGCCCCGGAGAATCCCCAATAGCAGCAGAAGTTCTTTGTTACGTTGAATTAAATTCTAACCGCTGTCCGGTAATGTGCTGTTAAGGAAAAACCTCAAACCGGACATTCGGCGCTTCGCCAGCCGGGCAGAGTTTCTGATTTTTTAACACGCTGGCTCCAATCATCGCGGCAAAGGTCCCAAAGGCCCAAGGAACGCCGGATCGTGCCCAATCAAACACTGCCGAAGAGGTCTGTCCGGAGTATCCGCGCGCTCTCGGCTGTCGAGGAGCTCGAGCGTTTTCGACTCGCGGCGCGTGGTGCCGGAGAAGCTGCGTTCGACTGGACAGTCGGCGAGGACCGCATCGATTGGGATGGGGCGCTCGATATTCTGGCTATCCATGGCGATCCCGTCCGGATGGGGCACGGCGCGGGATTTCGCGATTGGATGAGCGCGGCCGGGCGCGAGCGGATCGACGCGCTTCTCGGAGAAGCAAATTTTGACAACCGCTTTTTTGAGATCGAGTTCGAAGCACCCTCGGCGCTCGGCGCGGCGTGGCTGGAAGTGCGCGGCGTGCGCATTCCGGGTCCGGGTGGAAAGGCCGAACGGCTCGCCGGGTTTCTGCGCGTCGTCACCGAACGCAAGCGGGAATCGCAAAGACTGACCTATCTGGCCACGCGGGACGAACTTACGGGTCATCTCAATCGCACCAGCCTGCGCGCGGAACTTGCGCGCGCCATCGAAACGGCAAAGGCCCAGGAAAAACATTGCGCCTATCTGGTGACGGCCATCGACCGCCTTGCCGCGATCAATGAAGCCTACGGATTTGGAGCAGCCGACGAAGTCATCGTTTCTGTCGGAGAGCGGATGGTCTGCGCGCTGCGCGCCAGCGACGTGATCGGGCGTATCGCAGGAAACAAATTCGGTGTCATTCTGGCTTCCTGTACGGAAACCGAAATGACGCACATCGCCGAACGTCTTCGTCAGGCCGTCCGAGGCGAGGTAATTACGACACGACGCGGCACGGTCGCCGCGACGATCAGCGTGGGCGCCGTGCGATTGCCGCTGGATGCATCTTCCGGGCAGGAAGCGATGCTCAAAGCGGAAGAAGCGCTCGACCGCGCCCGCAGCACGGGGCGCGACAGCTTCTACATGTACACGCAATCGCCGCAGCGCGAAGCCGCGCGCCTGAGGCTGATGGCGGTTGCGGACGAACTCGCCTGCGCGCTGGGCGCCGGACGCGTCGTCTTTGCGTACCAGCCGATCGTCTGCGCGAAATGGCGGCGGCCGGTGCATCACGAATGTCTGCTGCGCATTGTTCGCAAGGACGGAACGGTTGCCACTGCCGGACAATTCATTCCGGCGGCCGAGCAATTGGGCCTGATCCGCCAGGTCGACCGGCGCGCACTCGAACTCGCCATCGCCGAACTCCACGCCTATCCCGGCATTTCGCTGGCGGTCAACGTTTCCGGCACCACCGCCGGCGACCCGTCCTGGCTGTCGTCGTTCATCAATTGCATCCGGGCGAACCAGGACGTAGCCAGACGTCTGGTCGTCGAATTGACGGAAACTGCGGCATTGAACGATTTCGAGGAAAGCTCGCGTTTCATCTCGGGCTTGCGCGAGCTGGGCTGCAAGGTGGCAATCGACGATTTCGGCGCGGGCTTCACCTCTTTCCGCAATCTGCAGATGCTGCGCGTCGACATGGTCAAGATCGACGGCTCATTCGTGCGTGGCCTCAAGAGCTCGCGCGAAAACCAGATATTCGTCCGCACGCTTGTGGAACTCGCAAAGCACTTTCGGCTCGAGACCGTCGCCGAATGGGTCGGTTCGGAAGAAGAAGCGGCGCTGCTCGAGACACTGGGCGTCGATTACTTCCAGGGCCATCATTTCGGCGAGCCGAAGCTCATGCCGCCCTGGAAAGATCAGCAGGCGGCCTGCGCCTGATAGGCTTTGCCCTGGCGCCAAGCCTTTTTAGCCAAGTCATCCAGGCCGGCCGCCAGCCTCGGCGGTTCATGTCTATTGACTGCCCGTCCGCATCAACAAAACTTCGGACTCCTGCAGAAGTATCAAATCTTCACGATCCAGCGCCGCCGCCGGAGGAATTCGAGCGGCGCCCAGAGCATCAGGATGAAAATGAGAACGGGAAGGTTTGCGACCAGGAAAGATGCTTCCATGCCGTGACTCGCAGCGCCGAGCGCATGCATGTCGTCGCCGGCCGGTAACAGCTGAGCCAATCCCTGCAGCACATAGGCAAGAAGTGCGTTGAGGCCGAAAGCTTCGAGAAACGTCACGGCCGGAGAACGGAAACGGCGACGGTCCAGCGCCCAATAAGCGAACGATAGCAGCAGCAGCGCAAGTCCGGTCGAGAACAGCACGTAGCTGCTCGTCCAGATATTCTTCACGATGGGAAAGAACGGGCTCCAGAGAAGGCCCGTCACGGTGCAAATAACACCCGCCAGAGCGAGCTGCTGCGGGGCCGAAGCCCGATCGCGATTTTTCAGCAGCCATTCGCCGGCAAGCGCGCCGATCAGGCACTGGGCCATGGCAGGCAGCGTGCCGAGCAGCCCCTCCGGATCAAAACCATGTGCGCCGGGCTGGAATATATGAGGGCCGAGCAGCGTCCGGTCCATCCAGGAAACGAAATTGGCACCGGGAACCAGAAGGTCCGTCGCCCCGTGTGGGACGGGAATAAACGAAAGCGGCCAATACAGCAGCAGCACCGACGCAGCCACGACCGATCTGGCACGCGATCCCAGGGTAACAAACAAGAATGCCGTCGCGAAGTAACAAAAACCGATTCGCTGCAGCACGCCCATGAGCCGCCAGTCGCCCTGCCCGGGGTGACACAGCCAGTCAATGTTCGTCAGCAGAAATCCGAGTGCGAAAAGAACAAAGGTTCGCATCGCAATCCGGCGGAACAGTGTCCAGTCGAGTTGCGGGTTCCGCCGCATCGAAACAGCCACCGAAAAGCCCGCCATGAAAATGAAGGCGGGGAACACGAAATCCGCGAAGGTGAAGCCCGCCCATCGCGAATGGGCGAGAAATGCGAAGCCCGGGAGGAAACCGTAGGCGTCGCGCGAAAAAGCGAGCGTGTTGACAACGATCATGCCCAGCACAGCAAAACCGCGCATCGCGTCGAGCGAAACAAGCCGCTCGCGAACAACTTTTGCCACCGGACGCGCCGCGACGGCGGCACCCTGAAGCGGCAACGCTACGGCATCAAGCGTGCTTGTCGTATCAACAAGTTCCATTGGCTCGTCTCTGTCGCGTGTATGCTCTGACCGCGCGCAACCGACTCAAGACGATGCTGCGCTTCAGCTCGGCCGTCTTTCTGTCGGGCGCAATCTTACACGCCATCATAGTGGTCCGGGATTAACGAAAAACCACCGGGGCGTCCCGACACGCCGGAGAAGCAAGGTGTCCCTGCGAAATCTGGAACGCAATGGCCGACACCTGGTTTCGGGTTCCCGCGCGCGAAATCCAAACATTGTATAGAGTTTCGCGCGGAACGCGACCTGCCGCGAATCAAGCAGGAACACGATTCTACCTTTGTGTGCAAGCGAAAAGGAACACCGTGCTCGTCTTGTCAGGCATCGCCATTGTCGTGCTCGGATTTCTGCTGCGCGCCAATCCGCTTCTTGTCGTGGCGGCCGCGGCGCTGGTCACGGGACTTTCGGCCGGCCTTCATCCGCTCGCGGTTCTTGCCGTGCTCGGACATGCATTCAACGAGAACCGATATGTGAGCCTCGTCTTTCTTCCGTTGCCGGTGATCGGACTGCTCGAGCGCCATGGATTGCAGGAGCGGGCGCGAATGCTGATCGCGCGGCTGCGCGGCGCGACGGCGGGCCGCCTGCTGCTCGCTTATCTTTTGTTTCGACAGGTATTCGCATCTGTCGGGCTCACAGCCGTTGGCGGACATGCACAGATGGTCCGGCCGCTCATCGCGCCGATGGCGGAAGCTGCCGACGAGCGCGATTTGGCGGCAACAGATGCCGCACAGCGTGCGCGAATTCGCGCGTTTGCCGCATCCGCCGACAATGTCGGCGCATTTTTCGGCGAAGATATCTTTGTGGCAGTCGGCTCCATA
>Ga0335074_10000702_pt1 | contig 46542 bp, 41 predicted proteins | sample Lox_Sample_23_FD_206715 | JGI IMG/M metagenome (GOLD analysis project Ga0335074, IMG submission 206715) | Soil microbial communities from Loxahatchee National Wildlife Refuge, Florida, United States - Lox_Sample_2.3 | ecosystem: Environmental > Terrestrial > Soil > Wetlands | place: USA...
GATTTCGGGCGCGCTCCCACGGCCGGGTCATGCCCGCTCGCTCGCGCAGGCCAAAGAGCCGGCCCTCGCCGGGCGCTTCGTCACGGACGAGACAGGCCGCAGCATGACGATTCCCACAAACGTGCAGCGAATCGTCTCGCTCGCCCCGAACCTGACGGAAATTGTCTATGCCCTCGGCGCCGGTGACCGTCTCGTCGGCGACACGACTTATTGCGACACGCCACCCCAGGCCAAGCAGAAGCCTCACATCGGCAACCCGGAGCATCCCAGCCTTGAAGCCATCGTGGCGCTGCATCCCGATCTCGTGCTAGCCACCGGCTCGATCAATTTTCCCGAAACCGCGGACACGCTGCTAAGGCTCGGTATCCCCGTCTACACCACGTACCCGCACACAGTGCTCCAAATGCTCGATTCCATCACCGAAATAGCGAACTTAATCGGCGCTGACGCGCAAGGAGAGGCGCTCAGAACCAGCCTCCGCGCGCGCCTGGACGCGTTGCAAACGCGGCTGGCCGACCGGCCCATGGTGCATGTCCTTTTCCTCGTGTGGCTCTCCCCGCCGATGTCCATCGGTTCCAATACGTTTATTGCAGATGCACTGCGCTGGGCTGGCGCCGAGTCGATCTTGATCACCGATCAGAATTGGCCGCAGCCCAGCTTCGAAGAGGTGTTCAGCATTCAGCCCGATTACATCGTAATGGCCGCGGATCAGGGCGACGCCAAGACTGATTTGGCCGATTTGCAAGCGAATGCGGATTGGAAGAACCTGATGGCCGTGAAATTGGGCCGCATCGTCACGGTGAGCGCCGCGTTCGAGCGCCCTTCTCCGGGCCTGATTGACGCGATCGAGCAGCTTGCCCGCCGGCTTCACCCTGAGGTTTTTGGTTGGGGAGCGGGTCAATGAAGCCGCTAACTCCCAAACGCGTGCTGGCGATCTGCTTCGCGCTGCTGGCAGTCCTGTTTGCGGCGGTAGTGATCTCGCTGCGGATGGGAGCGTATCCGATTTCGATCCCCCAGATCGTAACGACACTTTTTGACCGAGTGGCAGGGCGAACCGACCAGATCCCATCCGCTTTTCTGCTTGTGATATTTGGCCTGCGCCTGCCGCGCATCGCTCTTGGAATCATCGTCGGTGCGGCGCTTTCGACGGCAGGGGCGGGTTTTCAGGCGCTATTGCGGAACCCGCTGGCGGACCCCTACGTGCTGGGCGTTTCGAGCGGCGCGGCGCTCGGCGCCATCATGAGCCTGATATTTACGCCGCACGTGGCGGGGGCCATTCAACTGGCGGCGTTCCTAGGCGCCGGGATAACTATTGGAGTTGTGTATTTGTTGGGGCGGCGCGGTGGACAGCTTGATGCGGCGACGTTGCTTTTGGCCGGCATCATCACCACCTCGTTTCTATCAGCTGTGATTATGTTCCTAATGACGACGCTCAGCGGGCGCGATCTGCGCGGAATTGCGTTCTGGATAATGGGTGATTTGGCTACTCCGCCTGTTATCGACCTCAAATGGCTTTTCTTCGTGCTCATCATTGCGGCGGGCTGCATATACACGACGACATCAGACCTCAACCTGATTATGACCGGCGAGCAGGAGGCCCGGCACCTTGGAGTAAACGTGCGGCGTGTGAAGCTGGTGGTATACGTCGCATCGTCGGTGCTGACTGGACTGGCCGTTTCAGTGAGCGGCTCGATCGGATACGTTGGATTGCTAGTGCCACATGTGATGCGGATGCTCTTCGGAAACGATTACCGGCTGCTTGTGCCCACGTCTGCGATTGGCGGCGCGATTTTGATCGTCGTGGCCGATATGCTCGCGCGAACAGTTCTTGGCACGACCGAGGTACCCGTAGGAGCGATGACGGCGCTCGCGGGCGCGCCCGTGTTCATTTACCTGATGCGGCGGAGAGTGCGATGAGCGCTACGTCGCCAACCGGTGCAGCGATGGGAGTCTCGGCGCCTACGGAGGAGCGTTTGCGGTTGAAAGTGGAGCAGGCAAGCTTCGCTTACTCGGCGACGGACCGTTCTGCGCCCGAGTTCACTCTGGGGCCGATCAGTTTCGAAGCGGGACGGCGGGATCTTTTGGCTGTTCTTGGGCCCAACGCGAGCGGAAAATCCACGCTGCTGCGATTGCTGGCCGGGATCACGAAGCCTCTTTCAGGGCGCGTGGAGGTGGATGGGGCGGAGATCAGCTCCCTCGATTTGAAAGCCCGCGCGCAGAAAGTGGCGCTGGTGCAGCAGGAAAGCCAACTGCTTTTTCCCTTGCGCGTGTGGGAATACGTGCTGCAAGGAAGATATCCCTACGGGAAGCGGCTGCGATTCGAATCGACGGAAGATTGCGTTCTTGCGACAAATGCGTTGGCGCAAGTCGGCGCTGATTCGCTTCGTGATTATCGGATGGAAGAGCTCTCGGGCGGACAAAAACAGCGCGTGATCCTGGCGCGCGCGATGGCTCAGCAACCTTCCCTGTTGCTGCTGGACGAGCCAACGCAGCACCTTGACATCGGCGGGAAGCTGGAGTTGCTGCGACGATTGCGCCGATTGGCGGACGAGAACCGGCATACCGTACTCGTCGTTACGCATGAACTGGATTTGGCGGCGGAGTTCGCGGATCGCGTGGTCCTATTGTACAAGGGGAAGTGCCTCCGGTCAGGAACGCCCGCGGAGGTGTACGACCGCGCGCTTCTTGAGGAGGTGTTCGACGTGCCACTCGAGATCGATCTGCGACCCAATGGGCGCCCACGAGTAGCGTTGCGCTCAAACTATTGATCAGCCGATTTTTTTGTCAGACAAGCACGGGACGTGAATCATGCGTCCCCGCAACCGGCACCTCTTATGCGAGGAGTCGGAAACAATCACCCGAGACTCCGCGCCCGGGAAGACGGTGCAAATCCGTCGCCGCCGCGCGACTGTAAGGCGAAAAGTATTCGGCGCCCGCCACTGAAGCGGCGGTGAATCTCTCCGATTCACTGGCGCGTTGGGAAGGCCCGCCAAAGCAGCACTTCGCCAAGCCAGGAGACCGACGGAGTCTCAGCCCGAAAGAATACGCGTTCTGCGTTCATCTTTCGGGACAACCTTCAACTCCCGCGCGAGAGGGAGAGGAGGATAACGATGAGCTCACGCCGATTGTTTTTTCCCACTAGCTTTCTATTTATTGCGGTTTTGGCTTTTGTGGGTGTTTCCTTCGGGCAAGGTAATGCAAGTTTAAGCGGCATAGTTACCGATCCAAGCGGAGGAGCTGTGACCGGAGCAATTATCACGGCGCAACCAATTCATGCGAGAGGCGCGGGCCCGTCCACAAAAAGTGCTGCAGACGGAGGATTCTCGCTCGTGCTTACGCCTGGTAGATATCGAGTTTCCGTTTCGGCGCAAAACTTTGCTGATGTTGAAAAGGATTTCACGTTGGATGCCGGCTCGACCGAGAAGTTCGATGTTCGGCTCGAACTGGCAAGCATGTCGTCGAATGTGATCGTTGGGGCAGAAGCCGAACCTGAACCCGCGGCTGATGTTATATCGCCCGTTGACGTGCTCACACGGCAGGATATCGACCGCGAGCAACAGATTTGGCTTACATCCCTACTGGCGACTGCTCCCGGAGTGGCGTTTTCGCAGCTCGGGCCGGAGGGAGGGGTAACTTCGCTCTTTCTAGACGGGGGCAACTCGAACTACACGCGCGTGATGATCGACGGCGTTCCTGAGGACGTGAGCCTCTCAGGGATTTCCATCGATCTCTCGGACTACACGACGGATGGGATCGACAAAATCGAGGTGATTCACGGCGCCTCAAGCGCGCTCTATGGCTCAGATGCGATGACGGGCGCGGTCGACATCCTGACGCACCGCGGGTCGACCACGACACCTGAACTGGTGTTGCAGGGCCAAGGCGGCACGTTCGGAACCGGAACGGGCAACGGGCAGCTCAGTGGTGCAGCCGGCCCGTTCGACTATTCTGCCGGAGCCTCTTACTTCACGACGCGGGGTCAATCGCCTGGTGAGTACGTCTTGGAAAGCTACGGACCGGAAACTTACCCCTACTTTCGGGACACGACTCTTTTTGGAAACTTCGGATGGAAATTTTCGGACACGGACACGCTTCGCCTGACCCTGCGGAACGGGACCAGCGACGCGGGCCAGCAGGGACAAACGCTGCTTGCAGCCGAAAGCCCGTACGCGGTAAGCCCGGGAGAGCACAGCGGGTTGCATAATTTTTCCTCCGGACTCAGTTGGGATTTCGCCACGACTGAACATTGGCAAACTCACATCGAAGGATTCGACTCGCGATACCAAGACACCATTGACGTTCCAGAGTACGAATATTCCGCGGTCGATAAATTCAACCGCGCGGGGCTCGATGCCCGTTCCACTTATCTATTCGCGCATGGTGGGGTGACGGCGGGATATTATTTCGAGAATGAAACAGGAGGAGCGCTGGGCCGGCACGACAATGCAGGTTACCTCGAGGCACGCTACCAAATCACGCGGCGGCTCACGGGCGTGGCAGGCGGACGACTCGAAGCGAATGATTCGTTTGGAACTCGATTCATGCCGCGTGTCGGCGCTGCTTATGCTGCTCGGTATGGAAGGGGCTTTTGGGGCGACACGCGCCTCCGCACTTCGTACGGCCAGGGAATCAAGGAGCCGCCATTGTATCCCGCCGATTGCTCGCCAACTCTGAAGCCTGAACAGGCAGCCACTTTCGATGCAGGAATCGACCAGTATTTCGATTCGAATCGCGCCAAAGTTTCGGCCACTTTCTTCCGCAACGAATTCCGCAACATCGTCAGCTTCGCGTCGGGCACGATGCCGAACGGAATGCCACCAAACTGCGAGGCATTTGGCGGGAGCTATTTCAATACTGACAAGGCTCGCGCGTTCGGCTCAGATTCGTCGTTTGAATTGAGTGTGGCGCGGTGGCTCAATCTTGGCGGCACATATTCGTATGATGATTCGCGCGTGATTGAGTCGCCGTATGCTACAGATCCAGCCCTCATTCCGGGAAACCGGCTGCTCAAGCGGCCGCTCAACTCCGCGAATCTCTTCGTGAATGTGCGCTATCGCGGCGCGGATTGGAACGTCACCGGTTACTTTGTTGGGCGGCGGACCGATAGCGACTTCCTGAGTTACGAGGAAGATGGAGTTTGCTATGGCCCGTGCATTACCAGCGATGCGGGATACGTTCGATGGGACACCTCGGCAATGGTGCCGTTGCGTTACGGTGTCTCGTTGACGGCGCATTTCCAAAACTTATTTGATAAGCATTATCAGGATGCAGTCGGCTATCCGGCACTCGGATACAACTATCGGGTGGGGGTTCGGTACGTGTGGGGCGGCGGTCGCTGAGCGGATCATTCTGAGAGAACGCATTTTGTGCTCTGCAGCCGGTTCGCCCATCTGACGAATCCGGCCGCAAGCTTTTCGAATTTGCGCCTCGACCCACCACGCTTCGCCAAATGCTATAATTTTTGCTCTTATGGCTCGAACCGTTGAAGAAACGACGCGCGTTGCGCCCGAAGTGATGGCCCGGTACGAGGCCGTGATTGGGCTTGAGGTTCATGCGCAACTCAGCACGCTGACGAAGGCCTTTTGCGCGTGCTCGACCAAGTTCGGATCAGCTCCGAATTCGAATACGTGCCCCGTGTGCCTGGGTTTGCCCGGCGCGCTGCCTGTGCTCAATAAGAAAGCGCTGGCGCTCGGCTGCCGCGCTTCGCTTGCCTTGGGCTGCACGCTGCAAAAAAGGTCGATCTTCGCCCGAAAGAACTACTTCTATCCGGACCTGCCGAAGGGCTATCAAATCTCGATGTATGAACTGCCGCTCGCAACGGCGGGTGTGCTGGAAACCGTAGTCGATGGAAAGACGAAACGTATCGGCATCACGCGCCTGCACATGGAAGATGACGCGGGCAAAAGCCTCCATGAGGGGTTCGCCGATTCGGAGACCTGGAGTTACATCGATTTCAACCGTTGCGGCGTGCCCCTGATCGAAATCGTTTCGGAGCCTGACCTGCGCTCCCCGGCAGAGGCGTACGCCTACCTGAACACGCTCAAGCAGATTCTGGAATACACCGAAGTGAGCGACTGCAACATGGAAGAAGGCTCGCTGCGGTGCGACGCGAACGTGAGCGTCCGTCTGCGAGGCGCGGAAAAGTTCGGCACGAAGGCCGAAGTGAAAAACCTGAATTCGTTTCGTTACCTGACGCACGCGCTAGAATACGAAATCGAGCGGCAGATAGGGGTGCTCGAATCGGGCCGCGTCGTATCGCAAGAGACGCGACTGTGGAACGTGACGGCTGGACGCACGGAGCCGATGCGGTCCAAGGAGTTCGCACACGACTATCGCTATTTCCCCGATCCGGACTTAATGCCGGTTGTACTGAGCGAGGCTGCAATCGACGAGGTACGGTCAGCTATGCCGGAACTGCCGGCCGCGAAAATGGCGCGGTTCACTGAGAATTACGGCATCAGCGCGTACGACGCCGGCGTGCTGACCGCAACCCGCTCACTCGCAGACTATTTCGAAGCGTGCCTGAAGGCCGCGGCCCCCGCAAAGACCGCGGCAAACTGGATTTCGGTGGAATTGTTGCGCCGCCTAAAGGATGCAGGCAAGGGGATCGAGGACTGTCCCGTGAAACCTTCGGCGTTGTCGGAACTATTGGCGAAGGTCGAAAAAGGCGACATCACCGCCGCCAGCGGCAAGAAAGTATTTGCGCAGATGTTCGAAACAGGCAGGAGCGCCGCGGAAATCGTTGCGGCGGAGGGCCTGTCACAGATCACCGATACGTCCGCGATCGAAAGAGCTGCGAAAGAGGTGATTGAGAAGAACCCCGATAACGTTGCGAAATATCGCGCCGGAAATGAGGGCGTCTTCAAATTCTTTGTCGGCCAGGTGATGCGAGAAACACGGGGCCAAGCAAATCCGCAAGCTGTGAATGAAATTTTGAGGCGGCTTCTTGCGTAAAGATCAGTGAGGAATGAACGATATGCCAAAAGCGGGCGAACGGGCGCCGGATTTCAGCGCGATTGCGGACGACGGAAAGACGATCTCGTTGAGCGACTATGCCGGTAAAAACGTGATTCTCTATTTTTATCCCAAGGCAAATACGCCGGGCTGTACGAACGAAGCTACGGAGTTTCGCGATCGCATCCCGAAGTTTGAATCGGTGAATACCGCGATTATCGGTTGCAGCGGCGACTCGACCGAGGCACAAGCGAAATTCAAAACAAAGTACAACTTGAATTTCCCATTGCTCGCAGATACGGAACACAAGGTGATCGATGCCTATGATGCGGCACGGATGAAAAGCTTTCTCGGAAAGAGCTTTTTGGGAATCGCCCGGATCACATATTGGATCGGGCCCGACGGCGTAATTCAGCGCGTGTGGGAAAAAGTGACTGCCAAGGGCCATGCCGCCGAAGTGCTGGCGGCCGTTGGGCAGGAATGATTCATGTCTACAGCGTCACGGTGAAAGTGTTTGCAGCGCCTTCTTCAATCAAGGCGTTGTCAATCAGACGCGTGCCGTCGATTTTTGCAGCAAGTACCGCGTAGCAGGCTCCTCGCAAGTTCACCACGGGTTCGAAGCTATCGGCGTCAACGATTTCCGCATAGTCGAGGATGGCTGCGGCTTCCGCGACGATAGACGCCCGCAATGCAACCAGTAACCGCGCGATATCACGCTCACCGCCCTGGATTTGCTCGCGCAATGCCTGCAACGCTCGATGCAGGACGGTTGCGGCGCGGCGGGCGTCACGATTCAGGTATGCATTGCGCGACGACAAAGCGAGCCCGTCGGGTCCGCGAATAATCGGGCAGGTGACGATCTCGACGGTCAGATTCAAATCCCTCGCCATGCGGCGAATCACCGCTTGCTGTTGCGCATCTTTGCGGCCGAAGAAAGCAAAGCTCGGCTGCACGATTTCGAAAAGCTTCAGAACCACCGTAGCGACACCGCGAAAATGGTTGGGACGCGAGCGGCCTTCCAGGCGATCGCCTAACCCTTCGACCGATACACTGGTCGAAAAACCCTTTGGATACATTTCCGCGACTGAAGGGACGAAGAGGTAGTCGACGCCAGCGGCTTCCAAAGCGGCGCGGTCGGCTTCAAACGGGCGAGGATATTTCGACAAATCCTCGGCGGGGCCGAACTGCGCGGGATTCACGAAAACCGAAGCGACTACGGGCGAACATCGATTCTTCGCTTCACGAACCAACGAGAGATGACCTTCGTGGATCGCCCCCATTGTCGGAACGAATCCCAAAACGCGGTTACCGGCTCGGGCCGAACGCGCAATTTCGCCCATCCATTCAACTGTGTGAATCGTTTCCACGGGTCAGGAATCAGGCAGAGGCGCCCGCTGCAAGCTCGCGATGGTACGCAATCAGATCAGTGGAAGCGGCCTTTGCGCCGAGTTGACGAAGCAGCGTCGTTACCTGGCCGCGATGATAGGTGCTGTGGTTCGCCAGGTGCAGGAGCATCGGTGCGAGCGGCCCCGACTGCGCCTTGCCGCTTAGAAGCGCGTAATTCAGATTGCGTGACAGGGCTTCCGAATTCAGGCTGGCGACGAAATCAACGAGGGAACGATCCATTTCTATCAGCCTCTCGCGGATGGATTCGAAATCAGGGAAGTCGGCCGCCGAGGGGAGCTTTGCGGGAACTCGGAGATTCCAGCGCTCGAGCCAAACGAATTCGGCTCCGTAAATATGCGCGAGGGTATCGCGAACGGAGGCAAAGCTGGATTTCATGTCCTGCAGGAACTGGTCGCGCGTGAGCACAGCGCAGGCATCCAGCGTGCGCCGATTCGCCCAGGCATTGTAGTCATAAAGCGCACGGAAATCGGCAACGTCCATAAGAGCCCTCGCTCGTTTGAATTCAGCGCGGGTTTCTCACCAGCGACTCAAGCGGAATCGCGCTGGGCGCATGATAAGACTCGGCGTCTGATGGAAACAAGCCGCCACGCACGTCTTCGCAGTACGCCGTCACAGCCTTGGAAATTATCTCGGAAAGATTCGCATAGCGCCGCGCAAATTTCGGCACGTGACCGAAGGAAAGACCCAGAAGGTCATTGTAGACAAGAATCTGGCCGTCGCAATCTGGTCCTGCGCCAATTCCGATCGTGGGAATGCGCAGGCGCTCTGTGACACGCGCCGCCAGTTCGCGTGGGATCGACTCCAGCACAACGGCGAATGCGCCTGCCGACTCCGCCGCCCGCGCATCGCGCTCTATTTGCCGCGAGGCCTCGGTCGACTTGCCTTGCACGTGAAAACCGCCCATCGCGTTGATCGATTGAGGCGTGAGCCCGACGTGACCCATGACGGGGATCTCGGCGTCCGCCAGCCGCGCAATCAACTCGATTCGCCGTTCGCCGCCCTCTACTTTCACAGCTTCCGCTCCTCCTTCCTTCACCAAGCGGACGGCGTTGCGCACCGACTCTTCGAGCGATACGTGATAACTCCCGTAAGGCATATCGGCGACGAGGAGGGCTCGTGTGGTGCCACGGCGCACGGCTCGCACATGATGCAGCATGTCTTCGAGGGTGACCGGCAAGGTGCTGTCGTACCCTAGCATCGCCATGCCGACGGAATCGCCAACGAGAATGAGATCGACACCTGCCTCGTCAAGCAGGCGTGCGCCCGGATAATCGTAGGCGGTAAGGCACGTGATTTTGCGGTGCGCGAGAACTGAACCTTGGGAACCCAACTTCCTTGCGAGGATTTCGGGCACGGTGACTTTCGGATCGCCCGAACGTGGTGCAACGCTCATGTTGACCTCCGGTGCCGCTCCCAAGCAGCAGGATACAGCCCGATAAGACTCCACATTACCAAAAGCGTGGAACAGACCGCAATCGAACGCATGGCGAAGACTAATTCTGGCGGTTGGGCCGACGATTTGCGCTTATGCAACCCTTCTGACTCTAGGCGTGCGCTACGCCTTCCGGCACCTGCGACTCGACTACGCCCCGCCAGCCGACGGGCCTGCCGCGAACAGCTTCTTTCAGAGAGCGGAACAAAACCACGTACATCATTTGACGATAATAGAAACGCTGGATGAGCAGGGGTGCGAGGAGCGTCCAGTCCTCACCCTTTTCCAGGGCGAACGCGACCACGCACGTGAAAAGGTCGATCACCATGAACAGCGCGAAGAAGATAAGCGAACGCTCCACGTCCTGGGAAGTCCAGAGCTGTGGCAAAGCCGCAATTCGCAGTTGAGCCAAGCCCCACAAAGCGAGCGACAATAAGAAAAGAAAATCAATAAGAGGAGAAACCATCGGCAAGACGATCTGGAACAAGAAGATGTTTGGAATCGCTACCCAGCCGAGCGTGCCGTAACGAGGCTTGCCTGCTGTATCTCGGTGCTTCCACACCGCCTGAAGTGTGCCGAAAGTCCAGCGAAATCTCTGGCGAATCAGAGCCTCGACGGTATCCGGGACTTCGGTGCGGCCAATCGCTTCCTCATCGTAGAGAATCTTCCAACCGTTTCGACGAATCGTGAGTGTGAGATCGGTGTCCTCGGCGACGGTATCGCCCGAAAAGCCGCCACTTTCACGAAGCAGTTCAGCTCGCCACGCACCTGCAGCGCCGGGAACAACTGGAATGCAATTCAGAAGATCAAAAGCGCGCTTTTCCAGATTCTGGCTCGTGATGTATTCGAGGGCTTGCCAGCGCGTGATCCAACTATTGCGATTCATAACTTTCACGTTGCCGGCGACGGCGCCTACGTTCGGATCGGCAAAATGGCGGACGAGGCGAGGAATCGCCTCGGAATCAACGATAGTGTCCGCATCGATCGACACGATGATCTCGCCGGTTGCAACCGCCAGCCCGTGGTTTAGAGCCGCAGGCTTGCCGTGATTTTCCTGCGTGAGGAGGTGCACGCGTGGGTCGCGGCTGAAATTTTTGCGGACCAGTTCCGCGGTATGGTCGGCTGAACCATCATCGACGACCAGCACTTGCAATTGGGGATAGCCTGAGGCCAGGGCGGCACGGATCGTATCGACGATCACAGCTTCTTCGTTGTAAGCAGGGATAAGCACAGTAACCGAAGGCTGGTAGCCCGCGTGCTCCGGAGCGGCCGGGCGTAACTTCTCGGCGAGCGCCAACACCCCGACGATCAAAGCACGGGCGCTGACCAGGAAAATCCCGGCGATGAAAATAAATGCAATGCTCGATCGGAACCAGCTGAACACATCAAAAATGAAAGCGTCGACCCGTGCGAGCAGCCATTCGTGCGACGTGAGCGGTGGCATCACCTGCGCCCGCGTCTGGCCGAGCAAATCTGACACGGAGACCAACTGGTATCCGGCGGCCCGAATCTGGTCGATAATTTGCGGCAGCGCGGCCACCGTGTGGCTGCGATTGCCTCCGCCGTCGTGCATCAGCACGATATTCCCACGGTTTGCCTTAACGTCCGACATCACGCGCTGAACGATCGTTTCGGCCGGGGGTGGGGCACCACCGTCTAACTCGCCCCAATCATGCGGATCGATTTTCGCTCCCACGATGATGTAACCGAGATCTTGGGCGATGGGCAAGTTGCGAAATTCGGTTGCGGTTTCCGGTTCATGATCGACGCCGTACGGAGGCCGGAAAAGCGTGGTTTTCACACCGAGACGACTATCAAGAAACAGCTCCGTAAGATTCAGCTCCAGCTGAATCTGGGCGCCCGACGCCGTCTCAAAATCCGGGTGGGTAAACGTGTGATTGCCGATCTCATTGCCTTCCGCATATTCGCGTTTCACGATATCGGCTTCCTGTGCAGCCGATTCACCGATCACGAAAAACGTGGCCGTTGCGTGCTTTTCTTTGAGCACATCGAGAATCTTGGGCGTCCATTCCGGGTCCGGACCGTCGTCAAAGGAAAGTGCGATTTTCTTCGGCGCCGCGCCCATTTGCTGGATACGCCACGAGAGGGGATAGCTCTGGAAGCTTTCGTCGTCGATCACGTCGCTTTCTGAGTCGTAATCGTATATGCGGCGACCACTCTGCGGCATGGCCGTGATCTTCCAAATGTCGCCCGCGCCTTCCATGATCAGGTCATAGCCTGCCGGCACTTCCTCAAGCTTGTCGCGCGTGGCCGTATCGGCATGAATCGCGTCCCAGATCGTCCAAATTGACGGGTCTTCCATGCCGAGTCGCCACAACGCCGTGCCCGCGACGCCTGCGCGTTCGGAGGCGCGAAGCTGGTTATAAGCCGTCACTCCATCAAGCATCCATACGGTGTGCACGCGATTATTCCGTTCATAAGAATAGTGCAGGTTAAAGGTGTCTGGATCGTAGGTAATATCCGCGCCGGATTCGACGGCGGTGACAACTCCCTGCTGAAACGATATCGACTGGGCGAGCGGATCGGGATCCTGCTTCGTTTTGACGGGCCAGTCATAGCCATAATCAGCGATGCCCATCACGATCTTGTTCGCCGGAATGACCTTCAGAATGTTATCGATATTGCGCTGAAACCAATCCTGCGGAGCGATTGGACCTGGAGGAGATGAGGTCCAATGGAAATCGTAATTCATCAGGATGATGGCGTCGGTCTGCGCCGCGAAATACTTGTAGTCGTAGGTCCAGTCCGCAGCCGGTAGCGCGACCATCAATTTGAGGCCGCGAGCGTGCAAATCAGTGCCAAGATCGTGGATAAATGACTCGAAATCCTTCTGGCTGCCCTCGGGCAAGGACTCAAAATCGACCACGATACCGGGCTGATGCTCAGCGTCCGCATACTGCTCAAGCTCTCTTGAAAGCCGCGCGCGCGCGCCCGCACTGGCCAGCATCTGCAGGAACGCGGGCGGACACCAACCCTTTACGCCGTCGTAATTGTTCACCATCGTCATTACGGGAAGATCTACGTTCCGGGCAGGCAGCTTTTGAAGGAAATCCTCGAGCTTGGGTTCGCGATCGGCCTGCAAACTACCATCGGCAGCGACTGCGTGCAAAAGATCGGGGATAAGGAGATCGATGTCCCGGTAATGCAGCTGAAGGGAGGCCAGACTTGTGGGATCGTCACTCACGTAAAACGCGGCGCGCAACGGGCTGTAGCCTTGGGGAATCTTTCCCAACGCAGCAATCTGACGTCGGCGCGGCCGTGTGACGGCGCGTATTCGCAGCGTCGTGCGAACGGCGTGCAGCCCCTCCCCAACGTCTGGGCGCAGGATTTCAGGCAAGTCCGGCTTGCGGGAAACGTTGAGGAGAAAAACGATGAGAACCAGCGTGAACAGACCGCCAGCGATCTCGAGCGCGAGGCGCGTACGGCGCCAGCGACGCCTTTCTTCATCGTAAAAAATGGGCTTGCGTTCAGACATCCGGAGATTCCAAGCTAACGGTCCATCGGAAAGCTGTCAATGATCCTAAATAAGATGCGTGCGAACACCGCTATCGCTGTATGTCTGGGGCTGGGGTTGCGTCTCGTCTTTGTACTCAATTTTCCGGCCACGGATACCGGAGATGGGCCATTTTACATCGAGTTGGCGTGGAACTGGCTGAAAAAGGGCGTTTATGGCATCCCGATAAATGGGGTTCTGACGCCTGTGGACATGCGCGTGCCGGGCTACCCGGCCTTTCTTGCGGCCGTTTTCGCACTCGCGGGAAGATCCCAGCGCGCGGTAATGCTGGCGCAAGTAGCGATCGACCTCGCGACCTGCCTCTTGATCGCACTGATTGCTACCCTTCTGGCACGCCCGGAGTCGAGGCAACGCGTGGGAGTTGCGGCCTTATGGATGGCCGTCTTGTGCCCGTTCACCGCCGATTACACGGCGGTTGTCCTCACGGAAGCGCTTGTTACCTTCCTAACGGCGCTGGCGCTGCTTCTTCTGCTTGAAACGGAAGTCGGCCGGCCCTCCGGCTCGAAACATCCAGCTACTAACTGGGCGGTTTGGCTCTCGACCGGCGTGATCGCTGGATTTGGCGCGCTCGTCAGGCCCGAGACGCCGCTCGTTCTGGCGGCGGCCGGGATTGTGCTGATCGCGAAGTGGTGGCGACCGCGCGATTGGACCAAGCTTGTCCGCGCCGGGGCGCTGATGGCGGCGGGGCTCGTGTTGACTCTCGTGCCCTGGGCTGCGCGAAACTGGCGCAAGCTGCACGATGTGCAGTTCCTGGCGCCACGGTACAGTCAGTTACCGGGCGAGGTTGTTCCGCGCGGCTTCACGGCGTGGACGAACACATGGATGTGGCGCATGCGCGACGTTTATCTTGTCCCCTGGAATTTGAATGACGCCGAAATTTCAATCGACACCATCCCATCCAGCGCTTTCGATTCACAAGAAGAACGCGACCGCGTTTCCGCCATGCTCGACGAATACAACGACACGCTCACCGAAACGAACGAGATGGACGCGCAGTTTGCGGAAATCGCGCGCGAAAGGACCGAGCGGCATCCTCTCCGGACCTACCTGAAAATTCCGGCGTTGCGGTCGCTTACCCTGTGGTTCACCCCACGCACCGAATTGCTTCCGCTGGCCGGGCATTTGTTTCCCGTATGGCAGGAGTGGGATGAGGATCGCCCCGATTTCGTGATGACGTTATTGCTCGCGGCGATAAATGTAGCTTTTGTGGCCCTGGCGATCGCCGGCGCGTCCCGCGCTTGGCGACGCTCCGGCGTCGCATTTTTGTTGGTATTCGTGATTTTCAGGACGATTTTTTTCGCTTACTTCGCGGATACTCCAGAGCCGCGTTACGTCCTCGAGTGCTTCCCTGCCATCATAGCGCTTGGTGCTCTGACCTTCGAACACAGAGATCAGCGCTCGTCCATAGGTTCAGGATGAATCGTGAGTCGAGAGATTTCAGGGAATTTGCTCCTCACGCGATCCTCAAGGGCGGCCGTCAGGTCGTGAACTTCGGTAATCGGCAAACTGCCATCCATCAAGCAGTGACAGGAGACGAGAACCTTGTGCTCGACGGCGCGGGCACGTACTTCGTGGCAGTCGGCTAATTCTTTATATTCGGACTGCAGCGAGTTGAGGTAGCTTTGCACGGCCGTTTCGAGATCCCTCATCTTCTCGGCGCCGACGATATTAGCTCCGAGTGGCTCAATGTGGATATTGACGCGCGCTTCCGGATCGGTTTCGCGGCGAATATCTTCCTCAAGGTCGCTGGCCTGTCTGTGTGCCTGGATCAGGCTCTTTCGCTCATCTACTTCCAGATGAAGGTCGATGAACAAATGGCCCTCATATTGGTGCGCGGAAACTTCGTGTACTGCCAGACCGCGCCGCTGGGCGATTGCGCGAACCGTCTCAAAAAGATTTTCGCCGCTCCGGGCGCGTGGTTCCACATGCACCAAGACATCCGCCGGAACAATTTCCGCCACACGCCGTTCGATAAGCTCGGTCGCCGTGTGCGCCTGCTCAAGACTGGCCGTGCGGGGCACGCTAATTGTGACATCAACGAAATAGCGCTGCCCGGAGCGGCGCACGCGCACACGCTCTGTCTGCAACACCCCTTCCACTTCGTCAATGGCGCCCGCAATCTGCTCGCGCAGCCCCATCGGGGCGACATCCAGTAGAGCGTCGATCGTGCGCTTGCCAAGCCGCGAGCCGACCCAAATGATCACGCCGGACACGGCCAGCGCCGCCACAGCGTCAAGCATGGTAAGCCAGGGCATACCCAGGCGAATGCCGAGCCACGCCCCTCCAAAACCCAAGATCACGGCTAGCGTGCTCCACACGTCGGTGGAAAAGTGCAGCGCGTCCGCCTCCAATGCTTCGCTCGGATTGCGCCGCGCAACGCGCTTCAAGGCGCGCGCACGAAGCAAATCGATCAACAAGCACAGCCCGAGCACCAAGATTGCCGTGACACTTGGCCGCAAGACCGGAGCATGAAAAAGGAGGCGCTGGAATGCTTCCCAGATAATGTAAAGGGCCGTGACGATCAACAAGCCTGTTTCCACAAACGCCGAGAAACTCTCAAACTTCCCGTGGCCGTAAAGGTGCGTCGCATCAGCGGGTCTCTCGGCGACGCGAACCGAAAGATAGGTGATCACAGCCGCCACCAGGTCAAGAATGGAATGCAGCGCTTCGGATAAGATTCCCAAGCTGCCGGTGGCGACGGCCACGAGCACCTTCAGCGTAACGAGCACGATTGCCGACCCGACAGAGGCCAGCGCCGCCATGCGCTTTTCATTTGAGGAGGTGAGCTGCTTGTTCATGCGTGTCGATTATAGCGGTGTGATGCCTGCCCACCAATTTCAGAGCGCGTTCTAGGGGCGTAATCGGTACGCGTTTTAACGCTGAGCGTCCGCACTGTATAGTAGTTAATTGATCTTCAAACGAAACGAACGGGCAAGAACTGTGCAAAGCGTTGTGGAAACGCGGTGTTGAATAGGCCTAAGAGGCTGAAAGTTCGTCGTTCCCGCGCTCAGCCCTTGGTTTGGCTTCTCGCGTTGGTCCTCGCAATCCTTGCGATTGATGCGATATTCGTCGAGCCGTACCGCGTCCAGACCACTCATTACCAGATTCAGGGAGCGGTTACCGCGCCCCTGAAGGTCGCCCAGCTTAGCGATCTTCACACGCATGGCATTGGTCCGCGCGAGCGAAAGATGTTCGCGATTCTCGCGTCCCAGAAGCCGGACGTGATCGTGATTACCGGCGACAGCCTGGGCGGCTACGGCGGCACGTACCAGGAGTGTGCGAAGGTTTATTCGCAGTTGCACGCTCCTTTGGGCGTTTGGTTTGTGCGCGGCAACTGGGAGAACGATCATCCTATTCGGCCAGTCCGTCGTGAGCGCGAATTTTACGAGCATGCCGGCATTCACTTTCTGCTGAACGAGAATGCGGAGTTGCGACCTGACGTATGGCTCATCGGACTCAACGATCCGTCGAGCGGACCAGTTCATCTGGACGCCGCGCTGGATGGCGTGCCTGCATCCGCCTACAAGATCGCCATTTTTCATGCGCCGGGCTATTTCGGCCATATCGCGGGGCGTGTGAATCTAGTGTTGGCTGGTCACACTCACGGAGGGCAGGTTCGCATTCCGTTCGTCAAGCCTTTCTGGCTGCCGAAGGATTGCGGGCCATATCTCGCTGGATGGTATCAAGAAGATGGCTCGAGTATGTATGTGAATCGCGGCCTCGGCTGGTCGACTTTGCCGATTCGCTTTTTGTGCCGGCCGGAGGTCACAATCATATCTATCACTCCACCGGCCGATGGAGCCTGACCGCGGCCTGTGGCTAACGATTTTTCCGGTATGATGGAGTTTCCTGAAGATAGCACCTGAAAAGTCTTTAATAAACGAGGAGGCGCAGTTGATCGCACGTTATACGCGCGCGGGAATGGGCCGCGTCTGGAGCGAAGAGAACAAATTCCAGAAGTGGCTCGACGTTGAGTTGGCCGCTAGCGAGACGCTCGCCGAGGCTGGAATTGTGCCGCGGGAGGCGGCTGCTAAGCTGCGGGAGCGCGCTCGCGTCGATGTCACCCGGATCAATGAGATAGAGGCCAAGGTCCGCCACGACGTGATTGCCTTTACGATTGCCGTGCAGGAATCGGTCGGCGATCCGGAGGCGGCGCGGTGGCTGCACTACGGGATGACGTCAAATGACGTCGTGGACACGGCGCAAGCGCTGCTTTTGCGCGAGGCGTCGGAGCTGATCGAGAAAGGCATCGCGCGGCTGGGCGAAATTCTCGAGACGCGCGCCTGGGAATTCAAAGACACGCCCGAAATCGGTCGTACCCATGGGGTCCATGCCGAGCCGATCACGTTTGGCCTGAAAATCGCAAACTGGTATTCGGAAAATCGACGCGATGCCGCGCGCTTTGCGGCGGCCGCGCAACAGGTGGCGGTCGGCAAGATATCAGGCGCGGTGGGCACCTGCACGCATCTTGGCCCCGATATCGAGGAGAAAATCTGCGAGCGGCTGGGACTCGCCACGGCCCCCATCACTTCGCAGGTGATCGAACGCGACCGGCATGCTCAATACGTGAGCACGCTGGCGATTGTGGGCGCATCGCTCGAGCGAATCGCCCAGGAAATCCGTCATTTGCAGCGCACCGAAGTCCGCGAGGCCGAAGAACCGTTTGGCGGGGAGCAGCGGGGCAGTTCAGCCATGCCCCATAAACGCAATCCCGTTTCCAGCGAGCAAATCTGCGGCCTGGCCCGGGTTGTCCGCGCGAACTCACTGGCTGCGCTGGAAAATATAGCACTCTGGCACGAGCGCGATATTTCGCATAGCTCGGTCGAGCGCGTGATCCTGCCGGACTCGACAATTCTGCTCGATTACATGCTGCACCGCACCGCGGAAATCGTAGCGAATATGAAGGTTTTCCCCGCGCGCATGCTCCGTAACCTGAACGCAACGCAGGGGCTGGTTTTCTCAGGCCAGCTTTTGCAAGACCTGGTGGAACATGGGGCGGCTCGCGAAGACGCCTACAAATGGGTGCAGGGACACGCGATGGCAGCGTGGGAGAGCGAAACGAGCTTTCGCGATCGCGTTGCGGCAGACGAAAATATTCGGAAGTTCCTCGATGAAAAAGCGATCGCGCACACTTTTGATCTGAAGCGCCAACTGCGCGCAGTAGACGCGATCTTCGCACGCGTGTTCGGACGCACCACCGCGGCTGCTTCGGCGAAGAAATAAGAAATTGCCGGGCCGTTACTGAACGCGCTGGATGTAACGCCCTTCGGACGTATCGACCTTCACTTTGTCGCCCGTGCCGATGAACGGTGGGACGTTGATCACCAAGCCGGTCTCCAGCTTGGCCGGCTTCATCACGGCGCTCGCGGTCGCCTTCTGAATGCTCGGTTCCGTATCGACAACGGTGAGATCGACGGTATCGGGCAAAAGAACTCCGATCGCCTTGTCGTTGTAATACTCGATCTTTACGGGCATGTTCGGAATCAGGTAGTCCTTGGTATCACCGACCACGTCTTCCTGCAGCGCGAGTTGCTCATAATTCTCTGTATTCATGAAGTGATGGCCGTCGCCATCGCTGTAGAGATATTCGAACTCGATCTCGTCCACCACGACCTTGTCGACGGTTTCTTCCGCGCGGAACCGGTAATCCATCATCGAGCCGCTGCGCAGGTTGCGCATTTTCGTCTGCATCGAGCCGCGCTTGTTGCCGGGCGTGCGGTGGTCCACGCTATACACCACGTGAAGATCTCCTTCATGATTAATGATCATGCCGGGACGCAGTAATGTCGCCTTGATGTATGCCATTGCCTCTGAATTCTCCTCTGGAATTTGCCTCAGAGTCTCGCTGCCGTGGTAAGCCGTGAGCGGCGCGCATTCCGCGCAATGCGGAAGCTTCAATTATACGGAACGGCCGCTCGCCGGGTCAAACGAACGGTGCGAGTCGCGCGGCTCGGCCGTGATAGGCATCACAGCAAACGACAAAGCGTAAAATGATGCTTGCAGCAAGGAGGTTTTATGATTGAAAGACTCAAAGATCTTCCGCCCGGAATCGAAGGCGTACGAGCGATAGGCCTGGTCTCGAAGAGCGACTACGAAAAAGTCTTCCCGCCGATGCTCGATGAGGCGCGCCGTTACGGTCACCGCGTTCGATTTCTGTACGAGATTGGACCCGAGTTTGAGGGCTTCACCCCCGGTGCAGCTTGGGAAGACGCAAAAATCGGCATTAATTCGATGCGGCTTTTCATCGGCTGCGCCATCGTTACTGACCGCGCATGGATTCGGGATCTATCGCGCCTGAGCGCCTTCCTTACGCCCTGTCCTGTTGAAGTCTTCGCGACCCAGGACCGCGATAAGGCACTCGCTTGGCTGAACTCAATCCCTGAAGAGTCAGGGATTTCGCACCGGCTTTTGCCGGATTCGGGTGTGATTGTCGTTGAGGTGAAGCATGCTTTGACCGCCCAAGATTTCGACGCTCTGTCCTTCACGGCCGATGCCTGGATCGAATCGCACGGAGGCCTGCAAGGGATCGTGATTCATGCGCGCGAATTTCCGGGATGGGAAAATCTCGGCAGCCTCGTACGGCACATCCAATTCGTGCGCGATCACCATCGCAACGTGAAGCGAATTGCCCTTGCCGCCGACGTTAAGTTCGCGAGCCTGGCGCCGAAAATCGCCGAGCATTTCCTCAACAGCGAAGTGAAGCGCTTCGGATACGACGAACTCGATCAGGCAATAGCCTGGGCCGGGGCCGCAGCGAAACAACACGCCGCGTAGCCAAGCAATCCGGGCGTCGGGCGTTATTCCACCGGGCCGGCGTGGATCGCGTTGATCACGGCATCCACCAGTGGCTGCGACCCGGCCAGCATAGAGGTCGGATCATGGCGATACTGGACCATTGTGCGATAGAGGGTGTCAGCAATCTGGTAATTAATGCCCCAACCCGCCAGATAGCTTAGGCGAAGATCGCCATCATGGTTGATCTGCGCCCCCCGGATCCACGGCTCAAGGTCAGCCGCATTACCGGTGTAGGCGGAGAGCAAGTCAGGGAGCGAGTGCACGTCGATGTCCACCAGCGAAGCGCGCACCTTGTCGTAATCAGGGCGCTTGAGCCGGTCTTGTGCTGCATCGACGTCGATTTTCAAGGGTTCGACTTGGCCGAGGAATACCATGTCATAACCTTCGCCATCGCGATTATTCGCCCAGATCGTGCCGTTCGGAAAGGCTCGGAAAAACGTTGCCAGTTCGCTCTTGATCGTTGGCTCCGATGTCTCATAAAGCGGAACGTAAAGCGTGAAAAATCCGCCCGGATTCAAGTGCTGTTTCACCACGTTGAAATATTCCTCGGAATAGAGCGCCGCAGTACCCTTCACAAACACATCCAGCGGATCCGACGCGATGATGTCGTACTTGTCCGTGGTCGTCAGCAGAAAATGACGTGCATCGTCATAAACGATGTTCGTTCTCGGATCGTCTTTTACGTCATAGTTCTGCGCGCCGAAGAAATAGGTGGAGTTCGGTGGAATCACCGGCTCGATTTCGCAGATTGTGATGCTCTTCACAGTGGGATAGCGCGTGAACGTGCCCGCCGACACTCCCGCCCCAAAGCCGATGCCGAGAATCTTCTGCGGATTCGGGTGCAGCACTGCCGGCAGTTCGCCGACCATGCGCTGCAGCTTCATGTCTGGTTCCTCGGTCGTAGCCTCCACGTGCCCATTTACGTTGACGTAGATTGCGCCATCATCCCAGCGCGTATAAGCGACGGACGAATTGCGCCCTTCGATCATCTTCAGATCGGTGGATTGGCCCGCCCAGCTGGCCATAAATCGCCCGTACGCAACCAGTTGCGTCGGAATTGCGCTCACGGTCACGGCAAGAAAAGCCACGGCTGCAAGCGATAAACCTGCCGCGATTGCCATTCCCATCGAACGACGCAAATACGGAAAAAGCACGAGCACCCCGCTCGCCGCAGACACGATAATCAGCAAACGCTCGGTGTTTTGGGAACCGATCCACGGAATCAGCGTCAGGCTCACAGCCAGGGCGCCAACAATCCCGCCCAGTGTATTCGCCGCATAAATGCCGCCGGCCACCTTGCCCGAATCCTCATCCGGCCGTGCCACCGCAGCGCACGCCAGCGGAAAGCTGGCGCCCCAGAAAAGAGTAGGGGGCAAGACGGCATAGATCACGCGCTTCAGGTCGAGCGAATACATTCGCCAGCTATCGAGGGTCGTGATCACGTCATCATTCCACCACGGAAGCGAATGAATCATGGTGTACGCAGTCCAGGCGATGCCCACTGTCAATAGGATTTGCGACCAGCCTAACGCGACCGCCGGATTCATTTTGCGTAGCGCTTGGGAGCCCGCCCAGCTTCCGATAGCGAGCCCTGTAAGGAATACCGCCAGGATGATCGAGAAGACATAAACGGTGGCGAGCAGCTCCATCGCCAGCGTGCGAGTCCACACGACTTCCGCACCGAGAGCCGTCGCACCGGAAAGAGCGATCGTCACATAAACTTGCCAGGGACGGTCCGCGATTTCTCCGGAAGCTGCGGGAGACTTTTCGGCAGTCGCATCCAGACCCGCACTGGACGGAGTAGCGCCGGCAACGAGCAGACTAAGCCCGGCCACCGCCAAGTTGATCGCGACAGCCACGTAAGTAGCCGTCGCCATGTTGAAAACGCGAAGAAGATAGAAGCCGGCGAGCAAGCAGCCGAAGACAGCGCCCGCCGTATTGCCCCCGTAGAGATATCCCCACCACGAAACGCCTTCCGGTGAACCTTCAATCCAGCGTGTGATTGCCGGGAGCGAGCCTCCCATCAGAATTGTCGGCGGTAGCATGCAAATTGCCGCGAGCAAGCCGCGTAGGAGCATTCCGGGCAGGCCGTGTTCAGCGCCGGATATGTATGCGCGGTTCAAATACGGCAAGCTTAGCTGAACGAAAACGGCGAAAACTGCAATCCCCATTTCAAGAAACGCGTACACCTTCAGCGGATGCTGGCTCAGGCGAAGCCGCGGCAGCCAGATGCTGCCGATGCACAGCCCGCCCATGAACGTCGCCAGCAAAATGCCTAGCGAAACAGACGTCGAGCCGATCGCAAGCTGCAGCAGTTGGTACCACACGACCTCATAAATGAGCGCCGAACAGCCGCTCGCCGCGAAAAGCAGCATCAGCACAGGCAAAAACTTACGCGCATCGGTCGATGTGCGCGCGTCCGCGTGCGTCATTGTCGAAATAGCCGTATTCAAGGGTTTGCTCCGGCCGCGTAGCCTATCACGGTTCTCCGAACGCGGCCATAAAATCAGGATCGCTGAAGGAACCGGGTGCGAAGCCTGCAGCAACTTCGACGTAGGCCCGGCAACCTGCGTTTCATCCGTGCTCGTGCTTAGGCCGCCGCTTAGGTGGTACAATCCCCGACCGCACACGGAGCGAGGTGGCAAGCTTCGACGTTCGCCAATTGCGCGCGGCGTCGGCAACTTCCTTACTGCCGTCAAATCAGCGAGATCAGGAGATAAGCATGCGGACGATCAAGGGGCCGGCAATCTTTCTGGCCCAATTTGCAGGAGATGCAGCGCCATTCAACAATCTGGATTCCATCACCAAATGGGCCGCCGGATTGGGGTACAAAGGTGTGCAGATCCCCACCTGGGACGCGCGCCTTTTCGACTTGAAAAAGGCCTCTGAGAGCAAAGCATATTGCGACGACCTGCGCGGCACCCTGCAAAAGAATGGCGTCGAGGTCACAGAACTTTCCACGCACTTACAGGGCCAACTCGTAGCCGTTCATCCGGCTTACGATACGCTTTTTGACGGCTTTGCAGCCGAATCCGTCCGCGGCAATCCAAAGGCTCGCCAAAAGTGGGCCACCGAACAGGTCATCATGGCCGCGAAAGCCTCAAAGAACCTGGGCTTGCCGCATCACGCGACTTTCTGCGGCGCCCTTGCCTGGCCTTATCTATATCCTTGGCCGCAGCGCCCTGCTGGTCTGGTCGAGGCTGCGTTCGACGAACTCGCGAAGCGTTGGAAGCCGATCCTGGACGTCTTTGACGAAAATGGCGTCGATGCCTGTTTTGAAGTTCACCCTGGCGAAGACGTCCACGACGGCGCCACGTTTGAAATGTTCCTTGATCGCCTCAAGGGCCACAAGCGCTGCAACCTGCTCTTCGACCCGAGCCACTTTGTGCTGCAACAGCTCAATTACCTCGAATATATCGACCTCTACCACGACCGCATCAAGATGTTCCACGTGAAGGACGCCGAATTTAATCCCACCGGCCGACAAGGCGTTTACGGTGGCTTCCAATCCTGGGTGAATCGCGCCGGCCGCTTCCGTTCCCTCGGCGATGGCCAAGTCGATTTCGCCGGCATCTTCTCCAAGCTCACGCAATACGATTTCCCAGGATGGGCCGTCATGGAATGGGAGTGCTGCATCAAGAGCTCGGATCAAGGAGCACGCGAAGGCGCGCCCTTCATCAAAAAGCACATCATAGAAGCAGCGACGAGGGCTTTTGACGATTTCGCGGGCGCCGGCACCGACGACGCGGCCAACCGCAAGCTCCTAGGAATCAGCTAGGAACTGGCTGAGTTCAGTTTTAAAGACTCATCTCATCGCGGGCGAGCGTGACGTGCAACCCTCGCCCTGAAATTTTAAAGGAGATTGGAAAATGGCTAAGAGACTTCGTACGGCCGTGATCGGAACCGGCTTCGTCGGTCGCGTTCACCTGGAAGCGATTCGCCGGCTGGGATTTGTTGATGTTGCCGCAATCGTCGATCCCAACCTGGCTACCGCCCGCAAGTATGCCGATGAATTCGGCGTGGAACGTTGCGAGGCGGACATGAAAAGCGTGCTTGCCGATCCCTCGATCGACGCCGTGGAAATCTGTACGCCCAACACGTTCCATGCCCCGATGTCAAAGGAAGCGCTGCTCGCCGGCAAACATGTGCTGTGCGAAAAGCCTCTGGCCACGTCTGCCAGCGCCGCGGCGGAATTAGTTCAGATAGCGGCCCAGAAGAAGCTGAGAAACTGCACCGCTCACAATTTGCGTTACTACCCGCTCGTCCAGCACATGCGCCGCATGGTGGAAGCGGGCGATCTCGGCGAGATCATCGTCGTTCAGGGCACCTATTCGCAGGATTGGCTGCTTCTGGATACGGATTACAACTGGCGCATCGAGTCCAAAGAAAATGGCGCGTCCCGCTGCATGGCCGACGTGGGCTCGCACTTCTGCGACATGACCGAGCACGTCACCGGAAAACGCATCACCGAAGTCTGCGCCGATCTTTACACCTTCTACAAAACTCGGCGCAAACCCAAGGGTCAGATCGAAGCTTTTGCAGGCAAGGCGCTTCCGCCCGATGCCTACACTTCCTATCCGGTCGATACCGAAGATATGGGCACGGTTATCTTCCGCATGGACAATGGCGCACGAGGCTGCTATTCGGCCAGCCAGGTTTCCGCCGGCCGCAAGAATCACCTCAGGATCGAAATCTACGGCACCAAGGCCGGCGTCGCATGGAACCAGGAGCGTCCGGACGAACTCTGGATCGGCAAACGGGATTCCGCCAATGAGACGATGATCAAGGATCCCTCCCTACTCAAAGGCGATGCCCGCAACTTCGCCGACCTTCCGCAGGGCCATAGTGAGGGATACGACGACACCTTCAAGCAAATGCTGCGCCGCTTCTATAGGTCCATTCTCGATCCTTCGGTAACGCCCGAATATCCGCAATTTGCCGACGGGTTGCGTCAGCTGACAATTCTCGAAGCGGAACTAGCCAGTAACCAGAAGCACGGCTGGGTCGAGGTTCGCTGAACCCGCGTGGAGCTACCCCGGTAGCTCGGTCGTCCTTCGCGGCTGCTGTTGCCACATCCTTCGGGACGAGCTTCGCGTCCAACGCGAACGTTCGTCCCGAAGCACGATACAAGTTTCGCTGTCGCGGCCTGCTCGATAGTGTAGCCTCACTACTATTTACGTAGTTTAGGAATGCCCCGCTTGCTGAAGCTGCCCGTTCCTGACGATAGTTTTGCTCCCTCCAGCGATTAGTGGTGTGCGCCGAATCTAGCCGCCAGCCCGTCACTCGGTGTCGGACTGTTTTCGCCCTAACCCTAGCGTTTTCATCAAAACTCGTCTTCCAGCCCGTCACTCAGCTGGCATGCCTGGAGGATACGCGCACGGCGTTTTGCTCCGTCGGATTGAACTTCGGATGTTGTCAGAACGCAAATGAATTCTTGACATCCGAATCACCCGGCGATAGCGTCCGCGTCAGTTCCGTTTGCGGGGTGACGCTATGCATCGCACCAAGATCATTCAGCTCGTTCTCGTGATTGCGGCTTTGGCCGCCACTAGCTTTGGCGCGGGCGGCATTGCGCCGCCGCAACCGGTAAAAATCGAGCGCCTCGATCCCGCCATCAACACCGTCATTCCCGCGAACGCGACTCTGCAGCAGGTCGCCACCGGCTATACCTGGACCGAAGGGCCGATCTGGATTCACGCCGGCTATCTGCTCTTTGCGGACATCACAAGCAACAGCATCCGCAAAGTGACCGCGGATGGCCTGCCCAGCATCTTCATGCAGCCCAGCGGCTACAAGGGCTCTGCGCCCTATGGCGGCCCGGAGCCGGGTTCCAACGGCATGACGCTGGATAGCCGCGGCCGCCTCACCGTGGCGGGCCACGCGCAACGCGACGTTTGGCGCCTTGAATCGCTCGCGCCAAACGCGCAAATCACCATCCTTGCTGATTCCTACCAAGGCAAGAAGCTCAATAGCCCCAATGACCTCGTTTATCGCTCCGATGGCTCGCTCTATTTCACCGATCCTCCCTATGGCCTGCGCACGCAAAAAGATACGGATCCCGAGAAGCAGCTGCAAATAAACGGCGTTTATCGCATTCCCGGCGCCATGCAGCAATCGCCCGGAGCGCCGCCTGCGCGCGCGAAATTGCAGCTTCTGATCAAGGACCTGCCGCGCCCGAACGGCATCGCCTTTTCGCCCGACGAAAAGTATCTTTACGTCAGTAATACCGAACCCAAGAAACTGTGGATGCGATATCGCGTCCTTCCCGACGGCAGCGTCACCGACGCCAAAGTCTTCGGCGACGCCACTTCCGATAATCGCATCGGCTCGCCCGACGGCATCAAGGTCGACCGCAGCGGCAATCTCTACGGCGCCGGGCCCGGCGGCGTCTGGATTTTTTCGCCCGCGGGCAAGCACATCGGAACCATCGACATGCCCGAGCGCATGTCTAACCTGAACTGGGGTGGCGCCGATGGCCGCACGCTTTACATTACGGCCAGCACCAGCCTCTATCGCATCAGGCTGAAAATCGCAGGCGTTCGGCCTTAGCTTTTTCCTCTTCCGACCGCGATTGGGGTTCTCGTCGCCCTTTGTTTTCAATCGCCCGGATCGATTTTAGTTTATTGGTTTGCGACTAGGAGCAGTGCGGAGTAACTGTAGAATAGCCCGGTCGGAGTTGGACACGAGTTAAGGGGACCCGCAGAATTGGACGCGAACTGTTGCATTGCCGAGTACTCTTATTGCGACAATCGGGTTCAGCTGGCCAAGCGGAGACGGGGACAGTCCGACGAGGAATGGCCCAACGGAAACTCATCCCCCCCGAGCGACCGAATCAATTGTCGGGCCAACGAGAAATCGGGGGTTTTGACACAACACTCCCTGTCGATAAGGGTTGAAACGCAAAGGAGAACAAGGGGGTTTTTGTAGTTTTCCAGTGTCTGCGAATATTTTAGAATTAAAGGTAGTTCCCGCTGTGGGCGTGTAGCTCAGCTGGGAGAGCACCTGCTTTGCAAGCGTGAAATTACATTTATCAAATCTTGCCGGAGCCGACGCAACACGCTTAGAAGCAGCAACTTGAGACAAAACCGAACAAACGCTTTTTCTCCTGGTTATTCGCCTTCTTTTCGCAATTTGCCGCGATTTATCGCAGCTTGCACTACGTTTTCACTACGTAGCCCGTTGGGGGTCCACCCGGTCACCAGAGAACCTGTCCAGAGACAAGTTCCCTGTCGAGCCATAGGAATTCGTAGTAAAAACGTAGTAGAAAGGATCGAAGCACGTTTCGCGTAGCTTGGCTCCGAGCCAAGTTGAGTCGACTTCGGAAGCACGTGCGTCGGTCCGATCGATTAGTCCTCGCGCCGTTCTAAAAGGTGCCCAGGATGAGGTGCCGCGCGAAGCGACGCCGATTGGGGAACCTCCTTCAGTCGCGAGTGCCAATCTCTTTTCGCTTGCCGCTTCGCGCTTTTCCGTTCTTCCGCTTCTTGGATAGCTCTGCTAGCACGCGTGTACCGATTTTTGAGGCGTTCACCCTGTAGCGAACAGCCGTCCGCATGAGGTTGGCTTCTTTGGAGAGAGTTTCTGCAGAACTATAGCCAGGGCAGTACAGGTCGGGCACGAGTGCGCACGTTACGAGGAATCGGTTGAGGTCAGCAGCGGTCATTTTCCGGATGTGCGCTTCGGCCAACTTCTCATGATCCACTGAGGTTCCACCCCAAGAGGTCTTTGTCTTTTTCTCTTCCCATCCATAGACCTGGAACAACCGATGATGATTGTCGTGGCCTAGGCGCCGGAAATAATCGAGCGCGACCATCTCGAAATCCGCGCGCGCCAATTCGCCAGGGAGCTTCTGCCGAACGGCCTGCAGAATCCGCGAACGCGATTCCTTCTGCACTCGAATCGCAAGCGCGAGCTTTCTGCGCTGTTCCCGCTCCTGTGGCGAGATGTCGTAATGAGAGAACTGCCGGTGGGTCTTGCAATTCTCGTCCGCACAGATGTGCAAGACCGTTCCCGCTTCTCGGCCATCCACGATCACGGCGGCCTGTGCATGCGGGCACTCTCCCTCACGTTCCACACGGCGATACTGGCCTTCGTACAGCGTGTTGGAAGACTTGGAACGAGCCTGCCAGTATGGAGCCGACGAGATCTGAACTGGCTTTTGCCCCTCTTTCATCAAGGGTTCAAGGCGCGCCTGAACAAGCGCCTGGATTTTGATCCGGTAGCACGCCGGATCAGTGCACACGGACTTATTCCTGATCTCCGGGAAAAGCAGCGGGTTATTGCCTGTCCGTTTGGGACAGGTTGAGCATGGTCCCGCGGCGGGCAGCAAATTGGCGTCGCTGACGTCAAAGGGCGCGTTTTTCAAATCGAGGTGAATTTCGCGGTCGATCCAATCGCGAAGCTGCTGGACGGTCGTCACTCCCGCTTTGCGGTCCTTGAGAATCGAGGCCGTGCTGCGGTGACCGGGAAAACACTCCATCAGGGCACGTTCCTGATCCGCAGGTTGGAGTCGTGCCAGTTCCAGCGCATGTGCGACGGTGAGCTTGCCCTCGTAGAACGCTGTTTGTGCGGCCGCAATCAAATCGGTGAGCGAAATGCGGCCCTTAACATAAGCCGGACTCTTGGCCACCTGTACGGCGATGGTTTCGACGGTGTAGAAATCGGGCTTCAGCTCCATTAACGAGCGATAGCCGATGCCCTCGTCCAGTTCATGGATATCGGCGCGCTGGAGATTCTCGATGAGCTGAACCTCGCGACATTCGGCATCGGTCAGGTTCCTCACCGTGGCTGCGATCGTTTCTTTGCCAGCCAGCTGCGAGGCGCGCAAACGGCGGGCTCCGGCGATCAATTCGTAGGTTCCGTCTGTGCCGTCGGGAGCTGGCCGGACGAGGATCGCTTGCAAGACACCATGCAATTTGATGTTTTTGGCCAACTCCCTGAGCTTGCCTTCATCAAAGGCCCGACGCGGGTTGCTGTTGGATTCGCGGATTCGATCTAGGGGAATATCCCGAATCGATGAAACCGCGCGAAACATTGGATCGACATTGGTAGCTGACAGTGTGTTCGTCATTGTTCATCCTTCTTGGGACATGAATTGGAAATATCGCATCAAGAGGAAGGCTTAAGGTAAATTGTGGGTTGCCGACTACAGCTCCGTTGGACTTCCGCAGTGCCGACTGGACAGGAGTTGATGGCGCTAAGCCCGTTTTCCGTTACCGAGCAGGATTTAGACGTATGCTATCCGTGGTGGTTGAATCTAGATGTTCATAGTCCTTTTTCCAACTTTGAGCTGTACAAATCACGCGAGCAGGTTGTTGAAACAGAAACGGTGAGAGAACGCCCGACGATGAGGGTCACGTTCGATACCAATGTCTGGAACAGGATGGTCTTCCCCGAGCGGTACGTGAGCAGCCCCAATTACCTTTCCCTGCGCAAAATCAAGAGCGCGATCCGGAGTGGGCAGGTGCGCGGCTTTATCAGCGAAGGTTTCGGGACAGTAGAGGCCGTTAGGAGAGAGAATCGGGCAAAGTTTCATGCTCAGAATGTCCCGAAGGTAGAGGTGACGAACAAGTGTCACGGTAATAGCCTCAACTGTATAACCATCGAAATTAAGGCAAATCACAGCCTGCACCCTGGCATCGGCGAAGAATTCGAAGACGAGCTAAATGAAGCTCTGGCGATTGGCATCAAGTTGCTCACGACGCCATACATCGGCTTGCCCGTCCCCGATCGCCTGCGGAACAACCCTCATATTTACGCCGAAGAGGTCTTCGCGACCTCCGACTACAACGAGCGGTTTGGCGAGGTGGTCCGAACTATCGTTGACAGAGGAGTGGGTGAGGGGGTGCTTCCGGCTCTTGCGAAAGAGTTTACTGCGCGCCTTGACGGTCCACGACCGACCGGACTATCAGATCGCGCCCTCATCTACGGCGTTTATCAATACGCTCGCGCATCAGGGCTCAGCAAGGAAAAGAGGCAAATCGAAAAGGCATTTGCGGAATCAGCCGATGGCGATGTAGTAGCTGCGCATATCGCTTTTGGCAACGACTACCTCTGTACTGAAGATCGCGGCAGGTCCGCAGTTTCTCCTTCAATATTCGACGCGGAGAATCGCGCGTGGCTGAAGACAAGGTACGGGGTTGAGATCTTGAATGTGTACAAACTGGCTAGTCTCCTATGAGGATCGACGCTCCCGCTACATCGATCAATGCCACCGTTTGTTGGGGACTGAGCGTTAAGAAGGGTTGTGGCTACGCCGCCACGGAGCCCTCATCAACTTGCTCAGATCGTGAGGCTTTCGCTTCCGGCACTTCTCGGCCTCGCAGCAGCACCAAATCCAAAAACCACACCTGATCCACCTTTCCGAGGTTGATTTCCTGAGGGTGGTTCTTAAGGAAGTGCAAAATGTCCTTTTCGCGGATGCGGTGAATGTCCCGGCCATTGCCATCGTGTCGGCCTGTGCCTTGGAGCCGATCACGGAGCCATCCGTTCGCAATCCAGAGCGAGATCTTACGATGGTCTTCACCCAGGCATTGCTCGAGGTCCCGCATCGTGTAGCCCTCTCGGACGCGGCGGGAATTCCCGAGGCGCTTAAGTTTGTTGACAACCGAACTTTCAGGACGGTGTAGCCGCTTCGCGATCGTGGCAGACGACACACGACCGACGAGCTTTTCCAAGAGGTTGAGTTCTGCTGGCGTCCATGGCTTCCGGTCCATTTTCATCGTTAAGCCCAGCCGCGCCGCCTGGCGTTTGATGTACCAGCGCGGTAAGCCCGTCATACGGATCATCCGGTTTAGCATCTGAAAGCGGCGATTGAGCCCGCCGTGGTACTGCGCCTTCAGCATGTCGTCGAATTCCGGGCTCCACGTATACTTCAGCTTCGCGCTCCGACGGCGCTCGGCTCTGCATTTCGAGCAATACTTCGCCTCGCTCGGAGGAACGCCCTGCCTACGGCCCTCTTCAATTGACTGGCCACAGATAACGCAATTCATTCTTATTCTCCTTGGAGGAAGTGTTGGAAGCGAAATAGAGCGGCTGGGATTTGCAGGTGAAACCTACAGGTCGTCGAGGAAGACACTCCAGTCCGGCGTATTTGCGAGGAGTTCCAGCACCTTTTCAGGTTCGGTGCCCAAGAGCCGGCGACAGGTCTCAAGCTCAAATTCAACCTGTTCAGCAACAATCTTTGCGGCAGAGCGATACGCGATATCGCTCCCGGGTGGAATGTCGGCCAATTTCATGGGTCCATCCTTTGAGGAAAACGCGGATTAAGAATTGCGAACTCTTGCGAAGAAGTCTCGGAGGGCGAGTGATTAGTCTGGAAGCTTTTACAGGACAACGTGATCCAAGTTGCAACCGAGAGGCGTGAGGGAGTCCAAATCCTGAGGACGGGAGCGGATGGAGGCGATTTGCAGCGGTTCATCCCAGTCAGGGTTGAATACGATGATGCGCAGAACCAGTGTGCCGTCCAGTTCAGCCGTGCTTTCGATAGCTACGGAGTCCCACACTTCTTCTGTGCCGCGACGTCTGATGCGCTGGGCGACCCTGACCCACAACGAATCCGTCTCGGCCTGAAATGTGCCTATGTTTCCTGCGTCGCAACTCACCCTGAAACCGAGAGAAGCCGGTCCCAAACTGATTCGTGGTTCGTTCATTTGTATGTGCTCCGGCAGGCGCTGTCCGGATCGGCCTGCGAGTCTCGGACTCTGACGAGTGGAACAGGAGGCAGATAGAAGACACTGCCTCCTACGTTCCTCCTTGTGTGACAGTGACCGCGTTTTCCACGCGATCAGTTGGAACTGGCTGCGGTCAGTTCGAGAAACGAGGCCAGCTTCGCAGTAGCCCTGAACTGAGGAATTGGATCTAGCTCCTTGAATGCGCTCGTGAACGCGTTGGAGAGGCTCCATGTCGTTCGCGAGGCAAATTGCTCGACCTCTGGATTGAAGTACAAATCGTGGACGCGCCGGGCCAAGTGCTTGGGAACGTCCAACTCCCCTTGAACAAAGGCCCGATAGATGACTAGCTTTGCGGATTCATCGGAGATGCGCGTGCCCTTCCATGCCTCGACCTGCTTCTTCATCGGCTCGAAATTCCGCTGAATGCGGTCGATTCCAATGGAGAGCACGTCGACGAGACTGAAGTGTTTGCTGTGCTTAGCCAGGACCGGCGTGAAATCTCCTTGAAATGCCATGTTGTCGCAGACGAGCACGCGATAACCGACGGTCACCGCGAGGCGCATCGACTTGTCGTTCGAATTGCGGATGCCCACGGAAAAGCGGCAGCCGTCGAAGGTGGTTTCCAAGTCCAGAACTCCGAACATCTTCATGCCATCGTTGGAAACTGCATATTCCTCGCGAATGGCTGAGATGTGGCGAAAGCTGAGGCCTTCCACCAGTGCTTCGACGATCTGATTGTGGGGAATGGGTTGATGAGTTGGGCTCGCGTCGGGAGTCGGGATCAGCTTCAATTCTGCTCGCGTGATTTTTGAACTCCCGCAATGAGCCAACAGTTGCGCTTGCTCCATGCGGTACTCCTTTCAAGTGTGAAATTCACATCCAAGAAGCTCGAATGAGGCGAACCTCTACCGTGGCTTTTGGATTTCGGTGGTGAAGCGTGGCAGACCGGCTCGAAGTGCGGCTGTGGCGGTGCGTCAGACTTTAAATCTCGGAGGTTTTCGTTAACCTCTGGCCATACATCCACGGCTGCATCTTGATCGCCGTGGCCCAGTCCTGGAAGCTAGGTATGCGTCCAAGGTCTTCGCGAACGTGCTGCTCCCCGATATATCGCACGGGTATATCCTTTCCCTCGCTGTTGCGAATAGCCGCGCCGAAGATGCGTTCTGCCAGAAAAATTCCCTCCGCGTGGTGGCGCAGAGCGCGATGCCGAACATCTGCCAAAAAGGCTTTCGATTCGTCGAACCAATTGTGGAGAGGCAAATAATCGTCAGGGATACCACCGAATTTGCGGGCGCTATTTTTTGCATGTTCCAAAGGATGAGCCATGGCCTAGATCTCCCGGGGCTCGTCGGGGTGGCTGACGGTTTCATACCAGTTGTGCTCTACGCGAATGAGCAGCGTTTCGAGATCCAACGTAACCGTTCCGAAGCCGCCCTCGCCGTCTTCGTAACCTTCGGGCGCGAAACTCTCGAGAAGATCGCTAAGTGTCTGAAGGTCAAGGCCGATTCTCAGGCGCGACTCCTCGATGGGATTTCCATCCGCGTCTTGGAACTGAGCGGGCTCTACGCGCCCTTCATCTCCATCCCCGTAGTAGCTGACGGTCACTTTCGCAACTGCTGCAGCGCGCAAGCCACCTGAGAACTTCAGTACTTCGGCCTTCGTTTCTTGGTCTGTGCTCATCCGACACTCCTCCAGTGGTAAGCAAAAACGCTAAACGGCATAAATTCGCAAGCGTAAGAAAACAGGTAGGCGAATAATCTAGGAGCAGCCACTAGTGCTGCCACAATTGGCGCACTTGTAGCAGCTTCCATTGGGTACCATGAGCATGCCGCACGTGGAACATGACGGAGCGTCTCCGGTCATGACGGGACTGCTGCTCGACGAAACCCGCTCAGACGAAGACGTGCTTGATTGCGGCGCATTGACCGGCGGCCGCGCCAATTCCGGCTCAGCCACGAGGGTGCGTGGCTTGAGATATTCCGATGAGACGAACTTGCCTCCCAGCCAACGGGCAATGTAGTCCAGTACCGAACTCGCGTATCGAATGTCCGGGTTTTCCGTAAAACCACTCGGTTCGAACCGCGTGTTGGTCAGTTTGTCGACCAGGGCCTTGAGGGGCACGCCATATTGAAGCCCAATCGATATCGAAAGCGCCAAGCCGTCCATAAAACCAGAAAGCGTCGAGCCTTCCTTGGCCATTTTGATGAAGATTTCACCGGGCGCTCCCTCTGCGTACATGCCGACAATGAGGTAGCCTTCGTGACCGCCAATGGAGAATTTGTGCGTTATCGCCTTCCGTTCATCGGGAAGCTTCCGTCGCTGAGTCCGTGTGAACAGCTCCTGCTGGCCGGCCGATTCGGAGATGGATGGCTGCACCATCGCTGGCTGGACTGGCGGGCTTTGGGGAGACGATACGGAATCAATTGGACCTGGAGTTTGCACATCGATCTCCTCGGGGCTGTTTAGCTCCTGATATCTGCAACGGATGGCGATGCCAACGGTGCCACCAGGAAATGCACATGCGAGCAACCGAGACAAGTGGCCCCTCGTGCCGCGGCCTCGACAGCACTTGCGAAGATTTGGGGAACCTCTCGTTCCTCGCCAGAACGTGACCAGAACCGGGGTATCGAAAAACCTGCGGGATCTGGGCCACTTCCGCCAGCGGGAAGGAACCCGTCCACCCCACGAAATAAGACGGTGTTCACGAGACTAGGCCGCCGACCGTTCTCCGTACGGTCTGGTTCGTGGCTGGTGATCAACAGCTGCCAGGTCCGGCCCGTTCGCAGTATTTCGACTCGCACGAGAACTGGGGCGATGACGACGGCGTGGAGGCCGTTGACCCCGAGGGCGTCGATCGGATGAAGGTACGGCAATGATTCACCGTGCTGGCCGCAGAAGGTCACGTATCGGCCGATGTGCTTCACTGCTCCGCCCGACTCGGTGCCTCGCACTACATACCGTCGTGCCAGGTGTTGGTGTTCGACACTCACGTGCGCCCGCGCGAAAATCCCGACCTCGGCCAAACGTCGCAGGACAGTTCTCGGCAACGTGAGCCCACGATGTCCAAGCATGTCCTGTTTCGCGAGCATTCGAGTTCCTCACGCTGAGCGTCGAACCGGGATCGGGCAACCGACAGCGCGCCGAATCATTTCTTTTGTGCACCCGGCCCAGCACAGATATTTTCGGGGGTCGTCGATCGAAACAGCCAAATTGTCGCCACTCCGATCCTGGCCGGCCTCAGCACAGGACGGGCAGCGCGTCACGTAATTGCGGCCCACCTTTCGGGTCTTCCCGACGTGATCGAGAATCCGAAACTCGTGGCCAGAGCTCCGCGGAATGGTTTCAGACGAAGGCGCGCTCGGCTTTCGGTCGAATTCGGCCGGTATAGTCTTTCCGGCTATAAAGCTGCGAAGTTCTTCCTCGTTCAATTTCCGCAGCCGCCCCAGGTATGCCATCTGTTTTTCGAGGTCGTAGTCCGCTCCGTAGAACCAATAGCGCCGATTCGCGCCACGATGAATTCCGAGTGGCCCCCGGATCGCGTTTCCGTACTCGCCTGGGCGAACTTCATCATGCTTCGGGAAGATTTCTATTCCTTCCGCCAATCCACGTCCTTTGATTCTCATTCCCAGTTTCAGTGCCAAGTTGTAGATGTACACTCGGCACTCGCGCGCGAGAGCGGGCGCTTCCATGAAGATCCAGAGGTGCCCACCGCGCTTGCTCATTTCCAGGGCAGCATCCACTCGGTCTTGCTGAAGGGAGTACTGGAGTTTCAACAGGTCTTCCATCGCGCCGGCGTAGTCGGCGTCGATGGCGACCCATTTCGACCGCTGTGTAACGGGGTTGATGGCGTACAGGCCGATTGTGATTTCGCCTTGCAGGTGGCGACGGATTGCCCCGGCATTCAAGGCAAGCTCTCGGCCTGTTTTCTGGGCCTTTGGCCGATAGTAATAGTGGCGCCCGCTTTCGGGGGCGGGTCGCATGGACTGGAGCGTATAGGCGCCACGATTTACGAACAGGCGGCCATACCTCTCAACGAGTTCGGGAGTTGCACTGACCACGTATTTCACAGAACCTCCCAACCAAGGCACTACCGATGAAACGACAGTTACCTAAACCCGCGCTGGTGTTTTGTCAAATAAGTGAGGAATGCCGTTAAGTCTTGCCGCTGCTGGCGCCGCCGGCCGACTGGTGAACGCCAACGTGCCGAACCGGCACTGGAACTGGAGGTGGTTGCTAGGCTGCGGTTCGTGGGCGTGCGCCGAGCTCAACGACCCATCCACTTTTCTTAGCGAGTACGGCCGGTTGTTCCACGATGTCAAAGAAATGGCATTCGCGAACCAAGCGGTCGAAGTCAGCGACGGCGTACCCGCCGAATTGGTCGTCGTTGAAGTCGATCCAGTACCAAACCTTCGCTTGGCGAGCGTACACGTAGAACGCTCCGGATGTCGGATCGCCCGCGACGACGAGGAATACAAACACTGCCTTCGGGAACTGAATCCATCGTTCAATCCGTGGGTGATCCGTTATTTCCAGCAACCGAGCCACCGCTCGATCCGCAGAATTTGCGATTTTCTCCGGTGCGCTACGAAGATCCAGCACTGGTAGGGCATTCATCGCTCCGAACATTTATTGACTCCTCTCGATTAAAATCTGCTAGACAAACGTCCCTGACTGCGGGACCAACTGTTGGTTTCTTTTGCTTACAAGGCGTGCTACATCTTTTTGGACCTAAACATTCAGAAGGAAGGAGGTGGCGCTGCGATGGTCATTGGCGATCGCCTGAAATCCATACGAGAACAAAAAAGCCTCTCGCAGGGAGACGTTGAGAAGCGCACGGGCCTGTTACGCTGTTACATTTCGAGAGTCGAAAACGGCCACACAGTACCCGCGGTTGAAACTCTTGAAAAGTTTGCGCGGGCTCTGGAGATTCCCATGTACCAACTTTTCTACGAAGGAGCGAAGCCGCCCGAGCCGCTCAATCTGCCGACTTCGAGGGGCGGTCGTGAGAACGACTGGGGAGGATCTGGCAAAGACGCCAAAATGCTCCGCCAATTTCGGCGAGTTCTCGCGCGTACAAACGAGAACGATCAGAAGCTGCTCTTGCACATGGCGCAGAAAATGGCCAGCGCGAATCGCAGCAAAGCGTGAGCGTAGCACTCCTCAAGGGGCTTACACCCTTACACCGGATGAAGCTCGGTTCAAAGACAAGTCACGGACAACCAATCGCCCGTTGACCTTCGCTGGACTGGTGACCCTCTGGAACGCGGCAACCTGCAATCACCTGCGGCTTGCCGACCATCCTCCCAGAACTTCCTCGAAGCCCGTTGGCCACTTCCAGATTCCCGACGATTCTGAAGTTGATGGCGAACGATCGATCCGACTGCACTGACCTCGTTAGGTCAGGTGAACTGCTGGGCAACTAATATTCTTTCCTTTCGGGATACAATGGCGCGGTGCCGTTCGATCCGAAGGATCCCCGACACCTGGTTATCGCGCTCGGACTAAGTGCTCTCGGTGGCGCTATGGTCGTGCAGAGCCATCACGAGGAGGCCGCGAAGAGCCAGGCCGAACGGGACGACCCTGGCGGCTGCGCGTGGCTTTGCGATCTCATCTGGAACCTGCTCGATAATTGGGAGCCAGAAGACTGCGATTCCGAAGATGAGTACACTGATAGTTTGGTTGATTTCCTTCGGGTGAGCTTGGACGATGTTGAGGCTCCGAACGACGGTCGACGGATCAGAGTGGCAAAAAGGGTCCGAACGGAAGTCGGCATCCCTGATGTCCGTATCGATGATCGGCTCGTGCTTGAACTGAAGGTCGGTCCGCATGAAGGCGAGAAGGATCGGTTGATTGGACAGTGTTGCAAATACTCCGTCGAGTGGGTCACGTGGGCCGTCGTGATTGATATGGACGAGGACAAGCGAGAGGAACTCATAGAGCTGCTCGGAAGAAAGAGCCTCCATTATATTGAGGTAATCCCGTTCGACGACGCCGATGAAGATGACTACGAAGACGATGAATTCGATGACGACGAGAACTGACCATACCAAGCGATTATGGAGGATCCCGGCTTTCTCGGGACGATTTGATCATGCCCCAACTCGAAAGCTCACTGCTTGGGCAGCCCAGTAGTTGAACGCGAATCTGAGGTCAGGTGTGGGAGGGGCCACATTCTGAGCGAGAATGCTACAAGGGCATGTGAGGTAATCTTCTCCGCAATTCGAACACGTCGCCGCAGCCACTTTAAACGCCTGTCGAGTCTCCAAACCGTTTTCGTTCATTTCCACGCTCGCGGTTCGTGACTCAACCGGACCGGACGCGGCGGCCTCGTCAATTTGATGAGGAACTGCAGGTAGCGGTGCTATCTTCCGTCGCGGATATAAGTTCAGACTCTCCGGATGCACATATTCCAAAGCAGTATCTACACCCTCGCCAAATGACGCGATGGCCTCTGCGGCATCCCTGACCCAGTCCGCAACTGATTCCGTCGGCGGAAAAGGTTGGTCTCGGTTCAGCCAATCCAAGACCTCAGTGCATCTCCCAAAGATGGAAACCGAGAGTGTGCGCTCTGGAACGGCAAGGGAAAGATTAATTAACAGCGGAGAGGCAGGGTCTGCCTCCTTCACTTTTGACGCAATCTCGCGGTAAGCCTCGGTCGTGTGTTCGAGCGCCTCTCGGGTGCGATGAATTACTATGGGCATCTGCAAATAGTTATCGTCGAAAGCCATGAAGCGTGCGTTCGGTGCGAAATTCAATCGATGACCATCTCGCCGCAGAATCTTCATCAGTTCCACAGCCCGCAAATCGAAAAGCGCATATTCTGCTTTTTTGCTTCGCGCCCACGCATAAGGGAACGCAATAGGTTCCTCCGAAATGTGTTCGAAGATGCTGGGCTGGTGCGTGACCAAGACGCGGAATGATTTCGCGCCGTCGCACAACCACGGAGCTCGTTTGTCGAGCTTAAGGGACTGCGGGAACACATCCGTTTTTCCCAATTCCTCGCGGATGCCCGCTTCAGAGTTCTGGCTCCCAAGGTATTCCGAAACCAGTGCGTTGTCTCGGAAGTGATTATGAATGAGGCTCTTCCAGCGTCCGATTTCAATGGTTCCATCGACACGCCAGAGCTTCGTATATTTAGTCTTGCGACCGGCGCGTTTGAGATCAACGTCAAGACGGGTGATCATTTCTTCCGGCGTATAGGCACGTATCGACCCATCAAGGTGTTCTATACGGTTCGTCTTTGCATCGATCACGCTGTGGACGTAACGACAATGCAGCTTCGTCCGATCGGCACCACTCTCACTGTCACGCAACTCCTCGGCTTCGAGGATGAGCTCCGCGCTCGTTTCTTTCGTTCTTCGTTGCCACCAGAATTCTGTGCGGGAAATGCTATGGAAGAACCGCTGTCTTTCATCCGCTGTGTGTGCCGTTACTCCGGTCTGGAGCGACGATAGGTCTTCATTGAATTTCGGCCCGTACCAGTAATCCAACTCCATCGTGTGTGCGGCTGTGTCGGCCAATCCCACCATGTCCGGATCGAGCCTCACTCTCACATTCACGCCGGAATCTCGGGCTATTTGGTATAGCGTCCCTAGGAGCTCTTCGTTGAAGTGATTGAAAGGGCTCTCCGAGCGCCGCATGAAGTGGTGTGCGAACACACAAAGCTCTCCAATCTGAAATATGCCTGGCCGGATCATCGCGAGAGGTGTGAACGGGACGAGGCCGTCCTTGTCCACATGCTCAAAAATCTCCGGGAACGCTCTCTGTGCGAGACCTGCTCCTCTCAGAGCGTGCGCTCCCGAATTCCATGGGATTTCAGACTCCGTTAGCACGCCCGTTCCTAAGAGTTCTTTAAGCCGGGTGAGCGATTGTTGAGGTATATCATGGATTGTAGAGGCGATGAACCTTACGCATCTCTGTTTTATCTGCGAGAAGTCCTCGTTTGTTTCAGGCTCGATGACATGTGCCAGAACGCGAGTGAGACCAGGTTCCAGGTAGACTGCGGCAGGAACGACCCATCCGACTGGTCTATGGCGATCATGGCTGATGAGCTGGGGCATCCCGACATCAAAGCTGTCCTTCATGAAGTCGTAGAGGGCACCCGTGTCCATTCTCATGGACTTTCGATTGACCGAATCGCTCATGATTGCTGCGATTTGAGATTTCACGAAGCTCCTCGGACCAGCGGGATCATCCTGAATCAGTGCTCTAAGTAATGATAAGCCACCTTTTGTGAATCGACCCCCGAAAGTCCCGGATGGCGGACCAGTTGGAAGGTGAAACTGCAGGAGACCCGAACGGGCCGGAAGTCCGCTTCGGGGAAGCCACGGTTTGAGGCTGCGGACGCTTGGTCTGCATCGAGCCAAACATCGCGACGAGGGAGGATACTAAATGCTTATCCGCCCTGCGCTCAGCGACTTGGGGCGCATCGAAGAGAGGCAATGGCGATGCAATGCGCGGCCAAAGGAATGGCAAACAACACCCTTGGGCTTTTCACCTGGACGTGATTGCCCAATCGACGCGCAGGCTGGTGTGATCGAAAGTTTCTCTAAATCGGAGACACCGATTCGCTGGGTTGGCCGAGACCGGCATGTCAAGGAGCTGGCTGTGCCAGTCGTTTACCAGACCAAAGAACACGCTCCGGCTGTTTCCGAAGAAGCCAGAAACGAACTGAAGGAGATCGTAGTTAGGGACTAAGTAAAGCACTTGGCTAACCTGCGTTTCCCGACTCAGCGCAGCCGCGACATCCCTGTAGTACCGCATCGGTTTCGGGCTTCGTTCGTACTCGAGTGCGAAACGCCGCTCGCCCACGGCAGTGCGAATCGTCAGTACAGCGTCGTAATCTTTCGCGAAACTGAATCCGGTCAGTTCATTTTGTGAGCGCACTTCCATCGACCCGATCCACCGCACAAGCAATCCGGCACGCAGTGCGCTGAGCTGAATGTCGTTGAGCCCAATTGAATGGAGAACGCTGCGTTCGGTTTCTTTTCCGTTGAACCTGCCGCGGCCGATCAGGCAATACTCTCCGTTGGCTTGCAATAACATTGCGGCATTGCTCCCAATGGAATAGATAAATTCACCTGTGCAGCCTGAGACAGTTTGTCGGCGGACGAGCCCACGGTCGAAGAGTCTGCGCACCCTCCAGTCGAATGATTTACGTGATTGCTCGCAGTGACTCAGCCGCATAAATTCAAACAGCTGCGAATGCGCAACAAATTCCGAGCGCAAGACTTGGCGCAACAGCGGAAGGTCGCGCGCGTCGTTTAATTGAATTGACCCTTTCGGATAGCGCATCTCCGGTGCATCCTTATGTGGATACCAACTGGAGCCGTGCACTCCAGGGCCAAGAGACGAACGGTCTAAGCTCGAATCTGCCAACAGAGGTACGCAAGCAACTCCCGAATGGCATTAACAGCATTGCTTCCTGTTCCTTGCGGCATTCGCTCAAGGAGATTAGGAGCGTGCCTTCCGAGCGCCAAGCTGGCGAGCCTATGTCCACACGACCAACCTCAGCAGCCTTGACCACAACCAGAAAGTAATCGGGTACACGTGGAGAAGGCAGCATTCTCTCGAACAAAATCTTGTTCTGCCCGTTCCACACGCACGGCTCCGCGCATTCAAAGACGCTATTGATCATCGTCAGCGGGCGGTCCGGATCGAAACCGCCGACGCCGTTGAATCGCACATGCCCGACGATCTTGGGCCGCGTCTTAATCGTGCCGTTTACCGGAACGCCCGTGGTGTTGAAGTAAGCTGCTCGCAGAAACCGCTTTGGGTCGTTCTGGTCTGTGCTAAAGCGGCGACGCCAAACACTTCCGAATCCGGTGATCGTGACCAGCATGTTTGTCATGCACCCTTCAATCGCTTGTTCTTCTGCCGTTCGGCGTAAAGCTCTTCCTGCAGCCGATTGATTTGACCAACCAACCGAGCGCCCTCTCCATTTCCGTCTGGTGACGGTTCCGGAAGGGCGTGACCGACATCTCGACCTCCGTTCATCTTTTTTGCGAGATTGTCGAGTCGCGTAGAGAGATCGGCAACGATCACGGCCTTCTGTCGCAGATCGTCCTGCAATTTGTTGCGTTCCTGAGTTGTCGCTTCGAGTTGGGCAACGACCCGCTGGAGTTCCGCTTTGAGATTTTCGGTTGCTGTGTCGCCCCATCCTGGCCGGCCATGACCGGACTCCTCAGCTTCAATGTCACGATTGCAGTGTTCGATGTGTTCGTTGTACTTGCGAATCGCTTCGTTGGCGGCTTGCCGCGAGTAGAGGTCGTGGGTGTAGATGTCGGCCATCATCTCGGAGGTGATGTGCATGCTGCGGCGGTAGTCGAGATATAGCTTCGTATAAGCCAGGAGGATGACCAGCATTCCTGCTGTTACCGACAAGCTGTACCAAAAGTGCGGTTCTCTGGCTGTTGCTTCGAGAAAAGCGTGACGGCGCTTTTCGAAGTGGGCCCCGTAATCGGTATTGCGCGGGTTGAATTGGTTCAACAGAAACTCATACCAGGTCTCGCGATTCGCATACGGCTGGCGCTGGGTTTGCGCACAGACAATAGAGCAGGCGAGCAAAAGGAGAGCGATCAGAGCGCCACAACGGGTTCCTTGCTTCATTTACATCCTTAGCGCCCACGTCGGGCAAAGCGTGTCTCGGAGAACTCAGCACTCTTAAATCGGAGATTCGCGCCCACCGATGACATTCGGGACTGCTTGAGACGGGGATAAAGCGCCGGCGCAAAGCGAGGGACGCGAACGCTGGTCGGAGGGCGCACGTGAAGATGTGCGTGTAGCGTTCCTTGGGTGTCATCGGTCATCAGAATTTCCATTTGCCCTTTGGGCAGATTCTTGATGTGCTCATCAAGCGCGCGCGTCTCCGTGGCCTGAACATCCATGGCACGACCGGTTTGCTCGTAGCGTTCGTATCCGAAGAACTTCCAGCGCTCCATCGACAGGCTGCGCCGCATCACCTGATGTTCGGCGGAGGCTCGCAAAAAATAACGCGCCGTTTCTTCGTCGCGTGTCCGCAGTGTCATCGTCGTGTTGGGCGCGGACGCCACGTCCTCTTTGAAGCCGCGGCCTACGTGCATGAGTTGCGGCAGGCTTTGCATCGAAAATAGGAATGCGGTATTGGTACCGCGCGCGGTTTGCAGGATTTGCGGAAAGTTGCGGTAGCCAAAAGGCGCGAATTCATCGAGAATCACACTCAACAGCGGCCGATTCGCCCTTCGGCGCTCCTCCTCGCTCTCATAGCGCCTGCCCACTACGAGCTGCAAGTTTTGCAACAGCATCTTCCCGAAGGCACGCACAGGCTCCGTGTTTTTGTTCACATTCAGGGTCACAAACAGAATGAGCTCTTGCTCGATCACTTCATCGAGCGACAAGAGATCCTCATACGGTCCGGTGATGACACTCAACTCGTCATCCAGAAACGTCATGCACTCGTTAAGCAAACCCTGAATTTTGGGAACGCGCTCACGGTCCTGGAAGGATTGGTACAGATTCTTCACCGACATCTCGAAATTCAATTTGCGCTGTGTGCTGATTTCGCGGTCCTGTTCCAGACGTCGCGATGCTTTTGTTACTTGCTCGCGCAAAACCTGCTCGTCAATGGCCATCACCAGAACGTCGTAGAAATTGAACTTCAGGCCCGTGTAGGCGAGCACGCGGACGATATCGGCGAGGTAATTCAATTGATGCTTGGCGAAGAATTCGTCGTGCAGGTTGAAGGACCCGAACACCATGTTGACGACGGGCATGTAGTTTTCGTCGGTGCAGTAGAAGGGGTTATACCGTACCGACAAGTCCGGCCGGCTTGGATTCAAAATCCGTAATTGATGGAGCCGACCCGCACGGTGGATGTGCGGCAACAAGCTCTCAAAGAATTCCAAATCTGCCTTGCCGTCCAGAATGATCATCGGAATGCGATGCGGATCGTCCGGAGGACCAACGATACGGCACAAATCCTGAGTAATAATGTTGCGCAGGAGCGTCGTCTTTCCCGATCCGGTCATACCTAACACGATGCCTTGCATCACTCGGACGCGGTCGGGCCATATCCACGGTTTTCCGTGCACGTCATAGCCGAGAACCACAGCTTCTTGCTGCCACGCTTGGCGCGTTGCGCGCTCATCGTTTCGCGGATGTAAGACCAAGGGGGGGTGCGGCCACTGTTTGTCTCGGCGAGAGCGGGCCGTCGCGAGCAGATAGATTGCCGAATAAACGGCGCTGGCTATGATGAAGAGATAGCTGGCTAGCTCTGCGATTTGACGATCTGTGAACTGGTATCGGTCTCTGGCCACATACCAAGCGAACCAGGCGCCGGCGAGTATCAGGATTGCGATGATTGTCTCGTAGGCTTCTACGAGAGGAGCGTGATCGCGTGGTGTTGAATTGGCTCGATTCATGGACGGGTAACCAAAACTCGTTCTTCGCGCGATTTGTAGTGTCGTTTCCTCGGCAAAAAACTACTCGGATTGCGTACGGCTGGTCGGGTTGGCACACCTACCGAGCTTCGCGCGGGATGCAGAAGTTCATTTGCGATTTCGATGGCGATCGCAGCGAGATACGCGAGCGCAAGTGCTATTTCGGTCCCGAGCTTCAGATCGGTTCGGGGAATAAGACCGCAAGCCTTCGCGATGCTGTACAAGCTAACGAATTCAGCCGCGATTACAGACAGCAGGAGGAAATCCGGAATAAACGCGGAAAGCACATTCAAGACGTGGATGAGAAACTTCACTGTCTACGATCCTTAGCTGCCAAGATTGAAATAGCAAAAGCAGATGGCTGCGGCGACGAACAGGACTGCGCCGAGTACACATGCAGCCTTCGGCTTGCGTCGAGCTCGCGGGTCAAACGGGCTGCGAGCTTCAAGAACGATATCCATCAGAGCCTTTCTGAAGCCGATGTGCGGCTGCTCGGCGATCTCCCGCTCGATCCACTTCTGCATCTCGTTTGGCGAAATCGGAGTTGCCATTTCAGAGCACCAACGTTGCGGCAATCGGTCCCTTTGGGCCGGCAAGGAAGATCACTCGCAATATCTTTGGGCCGTCCGGCATCGACCCGAGCTTGATGGCTACGACCCCTGTCGTTTCCCGGCCGGGATCGATACGCTCGGACTTCAATTCGCTCTGCGCTATTTCGAGCGGAATCTCGCCCTTGGATTTAAGTCGCGCTGCTTGATCGGGGCTTAGTTGAGAGTTCGCCAGAGTGTAGAGGGACTCGCGGTAACGCGGTGTCTCAAGCGCCCAGACTTGCGGGCTGCCGGGCACATACGCCTTCTTGGTTTCGTTGCGGATGGTGTAGCGGATAAAGACTTCCCCATCACGTTCGAGTGAGTCCGTTAGATAAAAGGCCACGCGGTTCTTGTCAGGAATTCTTCCCAGTAACTGAATCGGCTTGGCTGCTATCAGCACTTCTCCGGGTGACGGGTCGGTCGCATCGCTGCTGCGAGTTGCAACAGACGCGGCTTTCGGGGGATCGGCAGTCGGCTGGTCGATCGCGAAAACCATCTGAGGCACAATGCCAGCGGGATCAAGCTCATAATTGAAACGGCCGGCGGCGGTCCAAACGAACAAATTGGTGGCCACATCCGGCTCAGTCGGCTCGATGAACACTTTGCTGCCGCGCCATTCCACCCGGAAAACGGGGCTGCCCACAGCAACTGTGTCTACCGGCTGACTCATTTCGAGAATCGTCAGATGGTTAAGAGCGGTTTGAACGTGGATGATCTTGTCCCTGTCTGGCTTTTCGACCTCCACCTTTTGTCCCCAGGCGGGACATGCAAGAGCTGCCGCTAGCATGGAAGAAATCCAAAACCTGTTCACGTCTCCTCCTTCGGTCTCTAATGAAGGGCCGCCCGAGAGGTCTTTGTGCAGACCTCCCGGACGGTCATTTGCTACGAGCTTCTTGTTTGTGTGTCAGTCACGCTGGAAGTTGTTGCGCATGGCTGGCTTTGGTTGACCGTTTGGCGCCTTACGGTGGTTCGCTGGCGAATGTCGCTTAATACCAGCTTGCCATCGCGAATCGCGCCGGTTCCGTATCGCATCGGGAATGGCTGCACGCGCTCGACAACTTTCCCATCTAGGACCACTTCGCCTTTCTTAGTGATCTGAAGGAGAAAGATTTTGCGTTCGTGCGTGCTGCCGTCGCCATTCGGAAACTGCTCGACGAGGAAAACACGGCCATCGTCGTCGAATTCAATTTCGCCATCGAGCAAATCGGGGATGAAGACTTGCACGGGATTGCTGCCTGTCTCCTCCGCGACCTTATCGATGACCTCTTGGGGGAAGGCGTGAAACAAGAGCGATCCGTTGCCCTTGCCCGCACAAACGACGGCGTGCAGCGCTTGGCACCAGCCGGGGCGATTTTGTTTCTTGCCGTCTCCCCAAGCACGAATGATCGAACGTAGCGCTTGGAATTCCTCGCGGGACCGTTCCTTGTAGGCGTGAACCGCGCTGCGAGCTGCGTTACGGCGGGTTCGCGCTTCGTTTCGGGTTGATGGGTCGTTACGCCCGACCTCATATTCCGCCTCGGCTTTCAGTAGGGCGTCATCCAAGGTCTGCTTTTCAGCGATGAGTTTTCCAACCTCGCCTGCGTAGATGCGGTTGACCAAGCGACATTCCTGGGACATTTCACGCGTGAAATGCTCTCCGGTGATTAGCCCGTGAAAGTCGCCGATGGGAAGCATCGAAGAAAAGAAGTCTTCGACTTCCTTTCTCGCGAGGTTATAGAGGTAGCCGATCTTGTCGGTGGGTAAG
>Ga0335074_10000703_pt1 | contig 46422 bp, 42 predicted proteins | sample Lox_Sample_23_FD_206715 | JGI IMG/M metagenome (GOLD analysis project Ga0335074, IMG submission 206715) | Soil microbial communities from Loxahatchee National Wildlife Refuge, Florida, United States - Lox_Sample_2.3 | ecosystem: Environmental > Terrestrial > Soil > Wetlands | place: USA...
CGGCTTACGCGAGTTCCTCTCGCTGAACCTGCCTCATTACATGATTCCGTCGGCGTTCGTTCGAATTTCGGCGCTACCCTTCAACTCGAACGGTAAGCTCAACCGCGCGGCTCTTCCCGAACCGGCTCCCAACAATCGCATCGAGGATAGCGGTTATCGTGCGCCCAGTACGCCCACCGAGGAGAGTCTGGTCGAAATTCTGGCCGCTCTGTTAGGAATGGATCGCGTTGGAGCGGACGACAATTTCTTTCTCCTGGGCTTTCACTCCCTGCTTGCGACTCAGGTTGCCGTGCGGGTGCACGAACGCTTCGGCATTCAGCTAGGTCTTCGACAGATGTTCGAGGCTAAGACGGTCGCGCGTTTGGCTGCGGAATTGGATCGCCAGCTCGAGGAGAAGCTCAGCTCGATGAGCGACGAAGAAGTCGTTCGCTACCTGAACCGCTAGTTGGGCTGAATTACTCTGGACAGAATCATGGATGCCGACATCAGTTTGTGCAGGCTCATGGAGCCTGAGGTCATGGCCTCTCCCTACGGCTTGTATCGCGAGCTCCGCGAGACCGATCCGGTGCACTGGGATCCTTTTCTGCATGCGTGGATCGTCACGCGGTACGCCGACATCGTGACAGTCCTCAGCCGTTTATCGGCTGACCGCACGCTTACCGCACAGCGTCTGGAAGACATGGGGCTGGCCGCTATGAACCCGATCATCCAGGTGATGGCGCAGCAGATGTTGTTTCGCGACCCGCCGTATCACACGCGTCTGCGAAGCTTGTGCGCCGCCGCGTTCACTCCGGCGCGCGTGGCCGTCCTGCGCGAACACATCCAGGACATCGCGGACAGCCTGATCAACCGTTTCATCGGTAAGGGATCGGCCGACATTGTGGCCGACATGGCCGCTCCCATGCCCGCGATCGTTACCGCCGAGATGCTGGGTGTTCCGGTGGCCGATCACGAGAAGCTGAAGCAATGGTCCATCGATTTTGCGGAAATTCTAGGGAATTTCCTGCACGATCCGGATCGCGTGGCGCGCGTGGCAGCCAGCGTCCGCGATATGACGGAGTACTTTCGCGCAGCCATCCGGCGGCAGGAGACCGATCCTCATGAAGGTCTGGTGCTTTCGCTGGTGAAGGCTGAAGTGGACGGCACGCGTTTGACGGAAGAAGAAATCATCGCCAATTGCATCCTCACCATGATCGGAGGTCAGGAGACCGCCACCAATCTGATCGGCAGCGGCTTGTTGACGCTGCTGCGGCACCCCGAACAAATGCGCATGCTCGAGGATGATCCGTCCCTCATTCCGGCGGCTGTTGAAGAATTGCTGCGATATGAAAGCCCTATCCAGCACACGGCGCGCGTGACGCCCGAAGACTTCACTCTGGGCGGCAGGCTGATTCACAAGGGTCAAACGGTGGTAGCTGTTCTGGCCGCCGGGAATCGCGATCCGGAACGCTTCCCGAATCCCGATGTCCTCGATTTGAGGCGCGGGGATAAGGGGCATCTGGCGTTCGGCTGGGCCGCGCATTTTTGTTTTGGAGCGCCTCTGGCGCGCATGGAAGGGCAAATCGCGTTCAGTACGCTTTTGCGCCGCATGAAGAATCTGACGTTAGCTTCGGAGGATTTTGTCTGGCGCGAGAACCTCGGCTTGCGGGGACTCAGCGGCCTGCCGATTCGTTTCGACGCGCGGATTAAGGAGCTGCCCGCTTCGCGTCTCGAATTGGCCCACCAGTAGCGAGCAGAGATAGCGCGAGCACAGGCGGCGCGAGCACAGATAATGACACAGCCCGGCACAATCTCCCAAGCGCGGCGGCTATTGCTCGAGAAGTTCCGGCGCGGCGAACTGCAAGTCTCCGGAGGCGCCGTTGCTCCACTGATTCCCCGTCACTCCATCGCCCAGGCTCCGCTGCCACCGGGCCTCCAGCAGGTTTGGCTTCAGGACCAGACGGCCGGCGGCGCGCCCGTAAATAATGAGTCGTATACGATTCACAAACGCGGGCCGCTGGACCCGGCCATCCTGGAGCGCTGCTTTAACGAGATTGTGCGGCGTCATGAGATCTGGCGATCTGCCTTTCCCGTGTGCGATGGAGAGATCGTCCAGCGAATCGATTCGAACGTTCGAGTGCCGCTGCCGTTGGTGGACCTGAGCTGCTTGCCCGCTGTGGAACGGGAAGCGGAATCGGCTCGAATCGCGGCGGAGGATGCTCGCCGCCCCTTTGATCTCGAAGCCGCGCCTTTAATTCGCGTGCGGCTGGTTCGATGGGCCGAAGATTACCATCGGATTTATCTCACCGCGCACCGTCTGGTGTTCGATTGCGCATCGATCGATCAGGTGCTGATGGGCGAGTTGGCAGCTCTCTACGGCGCGTACTCCGCCGGCCAGCCGTCGCCACTCCCCGAACCTGTCCTCCAATATCAGGATTATGCTGCGTGGATCCAGCGCCAGCTTGCAAGCGGCGTTTACGCTGCTCAAATGGAATACTGGCGACAGTGCCTGTCCCAAGATCTGCCGCTGTTTGAGGTGGCGTCCGGCCGCCCGCGTCCCGCCAAGCCCTCCTGGCGGAGTGAGATGGAAACGTGCACTCTACCAGCGCGGCTGACCGGCGGTCTGAAGGAATTAGCGGGCGCCGAGGGCGCCACTCTTTACATGATCCTCCTGGCCGCTTTCCAGGCTCTGCTCCATCGCTATTCCGGGCAGGATGAAATCGCCGTCGGCGGCAAAACAAATACGCGCACCCGGCCTGAGTTTGAATCTTTAATCGGATCCTTTGTGAACTCGATTGTCAGCCGAAGCCACATGAGCGCCGAGCTTTCATTCCGGGAGTTCCTGGCGCAGGTCAAAGGCAGCGTCCTTGGCGCCTTGGCGCATGGCGACATTCCGTTCGAGGAAGTCGTACGAGAACTGGCGCCCGAGCATGGCTCCAGCCGCCACCCGCTGTTTCAAGTTTTGTTCTCGATGCGCGCGCCCTTCGGCAATTTTCCGGACGGCTGGGACCTCACAGACATGGAAGCCCACAGCGGCGCTTCCAGCTTCGACGTGTTCGCCGAGTTTTTCGAGCAGCCGCAGGGCTTAGTGGGACGCTTCGTATACAATACCGATCTTTTCGATCGCGCCACGATCCTATGGCTGCAAGGGAATTTTCAAGTTCTGTTGCAAGAGGTGGTTGCGAATCCGGATCAGACGCTATCGCAAATTCCTTGGCTTAACGGATCGGAGCTTCAGGCTGCGCTCGCCGCGGTTGTCCGGCCCGCTCCGGCGAGTCCACCCCCGCAACGGGAGTTTGTCGCGCCGCAGAATCAGATCGAGGAACGCCTTACGGCCGTGTGGCAGGACGTTTTGTCCGTGGTCCCCATCAGCGTCACCGACAACTATTTCGATCTGGGCGGCGATTCCTGGCTCGCGCTTCGGCTTTTCTCCGAGATCAAGTTTTGCTTCGGACTGGAACTGCCCCTCGCGACTCTGTTCCATGCTCCGACCATTCGAACAATGGCGGAAATAATTCGCGATTCCGGGGTTCGGGCAGCCGCGCCTATCGTCCCCATCCAACCCAACGGCGCCAAACCGGCCATTTTTTGCATTGGTCCAGTGAACGGTGAGGTGATCCTGTTCCGCAAGCTTGCCTTGGAACTGGGAGAGGACCAGCCGCTGTACGGGCTGCAGCCGTTTAGTTTGGTGGATCGCCTGTCCACGGTCGAAAGCCTGGCTGCCAGCTACATCGCGCACCTCGAACAATGGGGCAAGAGCGGGCCTTTTTGCCTGTTGGGTTATTCTTTCGGCGGTTTGGTGGCAGTGGAAATGGCGCGGCAGTTGGTCCACAGCGGGGCCGAGGCGCCGCTTGTGGTGCTCATCGATGCCGGTTATCTGGCCGGCTGCAAAGCCCAGGAGCCATGGCGGGATCGGATCCGGCGCTATCGTTATCATCTAAACGAAATCGTCCACGGAAGCGCAGGTTTTCGTCATCTGGGGCACCGTATGCGATCGCTGTATTTTCGCGTGATGCACCGCGCCTCCACATCGCTCGGGGTTGAGGGGCCGCACCTCGCGAGCGACATCGGCGGGCGGCAGCTTCTGGCGGCCGAAACGTACCGTGCGAAACCGTATGCTGGTCCGGTGTGGCTCTTTCAAGCGGAAATCCGGCCCGAGTTTTTCGCGGACCCCAAGATGGGGTGGGGAAAAATTCTTTCCAATCTGCGGATCGAAGCGGTCCCCGGAGATCACGGCACAATCAACACCGGTTTGAATCTGAAGATCCTGGCCCGGAAGCTGGTCGCAGCCCTGGAACGGCCGTAAGGCACCGCGAAGATTTGGCGTCAAACGGCCGCAATCAAACTGCCACAATCATTTGACTTTCGCGCAGAGCACGTTATAAAATTCGCACGGGTAACGGGCGAGTACCGGCAACGCCCGATCGTTTGAAAGAACAGTTTTGGAGGTTTTTCGGATATGAAGTTCAAGTTTGCGGCTCTGAGCGCCGCCGTAGGTTTGCTCTTCGCGGCGCTGCCGGCGCTCGCTCATCACTCCTTCGCGGCGGAATTCGATGTGAAGAAGCCCATCACGCTAAAAGGGAAATTCGTGAAGATGGATTGGGTGAATCCGCACTCCCAGATCCAGGTGGAAGTGACCGGCGCCGATGGCAAACCCGTGATCTGGTCTTTCGAAGCGCTGCCGCCGAATGTGCTTTTCCGCATGGGATGGCGTAAGACTTCAATCCAGCCCGGCGAGGAAATCGAGATCGAAGGTTTTCAAGCGAAGGACGGCAGCACCAACGCTTGGGTGCGATCGGTAAAGACCGCCGACGGACGGCGCTTGTTTGCAGGAAAAGCCGACGCCTTGCCGCCGGGAGCCCCGGCCGCGCCGAAAGACGACAAGTAGTAGCCTCCCCGCGGGTCTTTTAACCTGCCAGCGGCGTTTTCACCAGGAGTACGATTAATGAGATTTCGGTTGGTAGATTGGATGGCGGCCGCTGCCGGCGCTCTCGTGCTGATTTGCGCTGCGCCACAGATCGCTTCGGCACAGGGTGCTTACAAGGCGCCCCGCAACGCCGACGGCACGCCCGATCTTCAGGGTATCTGGCAGGTGCGTAACACCTCGGCGGCCTTCGATCTGCAGGACCACGGAGGCGCGCTCGGGATTCCTCCAGGGCGGAGCATAATCGTCGACCCTCCCGATGGCAAGATTCCCTATAAGCCGGAAGCGCTGGCCAAGCGGGAGGCCAACTTCAAAAATCGCGACGAAGCCGACACGTTCAATAAGTGCTATATGCCGGGCGTGCCGCGCATTAACCTGATTGATTACCCATTTCAGATCTTCCAGACGCCAAAATACACATTAATTGCCTACGAATATAATCATATTTATCGCACCATTTACACCAACGGCAGCCCGCACATCGATGGCCTGGATTTTTGGCTCGGGGATTCGCGCGCACACTGGGACGGCGACTCGCTGGTGGTGGACGTCACCGATTTCAACGATCAGACCTGGTTCGACGCTTCGGGCGACTATCACAGCGGCAAGCTGCACGTGGTGGAACGCTACACGCGCACGGGTCCGAATACGCTTCAATATGAAGCCACCATGGAAGATCCCGTTGTGTTCACGCGTCCCTGGACAATCAGCCTGACTTTGTACCGGCACACCGAGCCGAATTTCCGCATCCTAGAGTACGAATGCCAGGCATATGAGGATGAAGCGGCCAAAGGTTCGCACTGATGGAGCTGTCAATGCAGGAAAGGATTTTGCGGATGAGTGGTCGTTTTCGCAACTTGATTTTTGCGGCGGCTGGGGTCGCGGCGTTGCTCGCTTTTACCTTGTCGCCGGTCTCGGCACAGCCGGCCGGACCTCCCAAAGGGGCTCGGCCAAGCGGCGGAGGAGGTGGCGGTATCTTCGGAATTCCGCACCATGAAGCCGGAGGACCGGTGCAACATCTGGCCGATGGCCATCCCGATATGCAAGGCTATTGGAATTCCGCCAACAACGGCGGCGCGGTTTTTGAAGTCGAGAATCACGCCAAAGGCCGCCCTCCTTTCATCCCGCCGGGGAAAGGCGCTGTCGTCGATCCTCCCGATGGGCTGATTCCCTATCAACCGTGGGCGAAAGCGAAGGCCGAAGATATTTTCGAGCACGATCTGGCTACCGAGCCGGAGCTGCATTGTTACGAGTCGGGCGTGCCGAAACAGATGTACGTGCAGTTCGGAATGCAGATTTTGCAGCCGTCGAATTACGTCGTGATGACCTGGGAGTTCATGCACGCCATCCGCATCATTCCTACCGATGGCCGCCCGCACATCCCATCGAATATCAAAATGTTCGAGGGCGATTCCGTGGGGCACTGGGAAGGCGACACCCTGGTTGTGGACACCACGAATTTGAACGATCGCACCTGGTTTGATACGGCGGGGAACTTCCACAGCGATCAGGAGCACGTGGTGGAGCGCTTCACCCCGGTGGACACCAACACCATTAAGTACGAAGCGACGGTGGAAGATCCGAAAGTGCTGACGCGGCCGTTCAAGATCGCCATGGATCTTTACCGAAGCGCGGATCCCGGTTACGAGCAGATGGAATACGCCTGCATTGAAGGCAACCGCGACATCAAGCACTACACCAAAGACAAGGGCGGCAAAGCCGACGTGAAGGAGTAGCGGCCGATGGCTTCTCCTGCCTCTCGTGAGCCTTGGCCCTGGCCCGATTCATTGGACGCGATGATCGCCGCGCCCAAGTATCATCGCTTGATCTTCGAAAACGAGCGGGTGCGCGCGCTTGACACACGCATTCCGGTGGGCGACATTGTGCCTGTGCACACGCATCGCTGGCCGGCGATTTACTACACGATTCAAGCGGGTGATTTCGTGCGGCGCGACGGCGAAGGCAAAGTGCTGTTCGATAGCCGGACGGTTCCCGGGCTGCTAACAACATCGGCAGCGACATGGATGGATTTCCTGCCGCCGCATTCGGTGGAAAACGTAAGCGGAGTCGAGATCCACCTGATCAGCGTGGAGCTGAAAGACGCCGATTGACCTGGGCAGTCGCTATTTGTCTTCGAGTCCCTGAGTCAGCTCAATGCGCGTGCCCACCGGGTCGATGATGAATGCGAGCTTGATCCCCAGCGCCGGCACATCGCGGTAAGGCACCTCGAGCGTCATTCCTTCGGCGGTCAGCTTTTTGCAAAAGGCATCGAGATCCTTGATCTCAAAACCGATATGATCGAGCGTGCGGCCCTTGGTCGGCGCGGGCGCTTCTTTAGCCATCAGGAAATCCACTTCGCCGCCTGGGATTTTCGCCGCAGGCAGATTGCGCCGGGTGGAGGCTTCGGCTCCGAAAGTTTTGACGTACCAGGCTTGCAGAGCGGCCGGGTCTGTGGTCGCCACATGGATATGATGGAAGACCACCGGCGCGGAAATGGAGGGGTCTTCGATGAATTCCACGCGAATTTGGTCCGGGAAGGTCACCATGATCTGCTTGTTCTTCGCGATTTCGAACACGGTCGGGATGTTGGCGGCGGCGAGTTTGGTCTTGAGCGCCGCGTAATCCTTCACCAGGAAACCGATGTGATTGACTGTCGATCCATTCGAGCCCTCGGTAGCATTGCCCTTGTTTATGACCAGGATGGTGCCGGGAATCTTCACCAGATTCAAGCGGCCCAGCTTTTCGACGGTCGCGCCAAGCACATCGGTCCACACTTTGATCTGCGCATCGGGATCCGGCACGTTCAGCTGGATATCTCCCAGCGACACGCCGGCGGCATTGGGGGGCGCGAGTTGACCGAACGCGAGTTGACCAATCATGGAAGCGGCCATGGCCGCGAGCAGACAGAGGCGTCGCATGGGCGATATCTTAGCATGGCAGTTAAGGGCCGGAGTTGCGGGACTACCAAAAGCCCGCGCAGAGTGCGATTATCAATGCTTAGGGAAATTTCCGACTAACTTATGAATCAACTGACTCGACTCTCTTTGTTCACACTCGTCCCGTTCGCTCTAGCGATGTTGCCGGCGGCGGCCCAGACCAAAGCAGGCGCAAAAGCTGCCGCCGAAACGGGCAGCCAGTCTCAACTCGTGCGCGGGCGGTACATTGTGGAGGACGTCGCGATGTGCGAATTGTGTCACACGCCCCGCAATGAGAATGGCCAGCCCGACCGCAGCCACTGGTTAATGGGCGGTCCGGCGCAGTTGCGGCCCGCGTATCCCGCGCCGACCTGGGCGGTCATTGAACCGAGGCTGGCCGGAAGGCCGCCGGGCGACGACGCCAGCTTCATCAAACTGCTGACCACCGGAATCTCTCGCACCGGCGCCCCTCCCAATCCTCCGATGCCGCCGTTTCGCATGACGCGCTCGGACGCTGAGGCCGTGCTGGCTTACCTAAAATCGCTCCAGAAGTAGTTTCGAGCCGTGTGATTTTTCCGGGCGCTGCCGCGAATAATAAGACGTGAGAGCGGCGGCGTTTCAGGAGCGATTCCAAAACCTGATGGAGGAGCATAAGAAGATCCTCTATAAGGTCGCGAACTCCTATTGCCACAACCCGGACGACCGCGACGACCTGGCGCAGGAAATCATCGTTCAACTCTGGCGCTCGTTCCGCTCGTTCGACGGGCGTGTGCGATTTTCCACCTGGATGTATCGCATCGCGCTGAATGTCGCAATCTCGTTCTGCCGGCGCGAAAACGTTCGGTCTCGTCACCTGGTTCCGGACAACGAACGGCTGCTCGATGTGGCTGCTGAAGCGCCAGCCGAGTCCGATGATGTCCAGGCACTTTACCAATGGATCGAGCGGCTGGATGCGCTGCATAGGGCGCTCGCGCTGCTCTATCTGGACGGCAACAGTTACCACGAAATCGCGGAGATTCTGGGCATCAGCGAGACCAACGCCGCCACGAAGATCAGCCGCTTGAAACAGACGCTGCGAAAGGAGGCCGGGGTGGAACATGGAACTCGATGAAATGCAGGCGAAGTGGGCGGAGCATGACCGCAAGCTGGATGAGAGTATCCGGCTGAATCGGCAACTGCTGCGCGAGACCTACACGAGGCGTGCTCGATTCGCGCTGTGGCGATTGGCAACCTTGCTGGCGCTGGGAGCGCTGACGATGCTCGTGGTCATCATTTCACTCGGGCGCTTTACCGCGGTAAACTGGCCGGCGCCGAGGTTCGTGATCCCGGCGATTCTGCTGGATATCGCGGCCATTGCGGCGCTGGCGGCGCTGACTGCGCAGATCGCGCTGGCGTTAGGCATCGACTACAGCCAACCGGTGGCCGTGATTCAGAAGCGGTTGGAGACGCTGCGAAGGTTGCGCATCCGGTACACTCAGGCTATTTGCCTGACGATGACACTGACCTGGGCGCCTATTTTTATCGTCCTGATGAAAGGGTTTCTTGGACTGGATGTTTATCTTCTCTTCGGCATCCAGTGGCTGGTAATCAACGTAGCGATTGGACTCGTCGTGCTCGCACTCGGGATCCGGGTCTTGAAGAAGTATGGACCCCGAATGAGCCAGACGTTTCTCAAAGAACTTGCCGGCTCCAACCTGAATGCGGCGTCAGGATTTTTGGCGACGCTCGCGGAGTTTGAACAAGAGCCGCGCTAGCTTTCTTCCCAGGAGCGTTCCAGCATGCGCGCGTATTCGCCCGAAGAATAAAGCTCGAAATTGAACTCGCGAGCCGTGAGCGGCACGAAGTCGCACTCGCCTTGCTTGGTCAGGAAGATCTGGTCGGCGTAGCGGAAATAGGCGCGGACGAATTCGTCGGCCAGCATCTCGCGTGGCGGCGCGGCGGCGAACAACGTATGCAGTCCGAGCGCGCGGCTGAAGATGGATTTGTAATCGCCCACGCCCCATTTGCGCAACTTGGCCTGCACGGCCGGAGGCGCATCGTGAATCAGCAAGGCGGCGAAGCTTTGGTAGCAGATGCCGCGGGGCAGGGAATCCTGGTGACGCTCGGCGAATTCGATGCACTGCTCGATCCAGCGGGCCAGATCCTTGCCTACGTAGTAGAGCATGCGCAGTTCGGAGTAGCGTCCGTCGAGCAGGGCCCGGTCCAGGTCCTCGCGCGTCGCTTCGCCTTGCGGCAACAAGCCTTGCAGCTTGAGATTCGCGCGCGAGCTTTCCACCAATTTGCTCGGGCCGCCGGCATCGGCGAAGGGATGAAGGATAAGCGGTGGTAGCGTCCGTACGAGGCTGCGTTCCAGGGCGGGCGCGGTTCCAAAGGAAGATTCAGGAGGCATATCTGAACTAAGTATGCGCACTTACTTCCGCTCGGTCAGTAGTACCTTGGCTTCAATTGTTTGGTTCCCGCGGAGCACCTTTACAAGTACTTCCTGTCCAGGATGGCTGGCCCGCAGCGCATACGTGAAATCATACAGATTCTGAATCCGTTTGCCGTCGAATTCAGTCAGGATGTCGCCGGCTTTGAGACCGGCTTTGGCGGCGGGCGACCCGGGCCTTATATCCGCGAACCTTACTCCATTGGGGATTTCGGTGAAATCCGGAATGCTGCCGAAGTCGGGGCCGTAACCCCCGCCAGAGCCTCGGCCAGAATGGGGATTGGCGACTTCCTGCGGCGGCTCGGTTTCGGCGACGCGAACAAATTGCGGACGGGGCGAGCCGTCTGTGAGGTGATCGGTAACATCGGCCACCAAGCCTAGCAGTCGAACGGCATCCGGCGCGTTAATTTTGTCCCAGGTGTCGCTCGGCTTGTGATAATCGGCGTGCAGCCCGGAGAAGAAAAACAGCACCGGCACTTGTTTGGTGGTGAAGGAGGTGTGATCGCTCGATCCGTACCCGGCCTTCTCGCTGAGATCGGCGTCAAAGGCGTGCTTGGGAGACAATTGCTTGAGCAAAGCCGCGAAGGTGGTGCCGGTTCCGACGCCTCCAATATAGATCTTGTTGTCGCGAACGCGGCCGATCATGTCCATGTTGATCATGGCGACGTCGTCTTTGAGCGGGAGCTCCGGATGGTTGACGTAATAGCTTGATCCCAACAATCCCAGCTCTTCGCCGGCAAAGGTCAGAAACAGAATGCCGCGCTTATGCCGGGGCTGCTCGGAGAACCAGCGGGCCAATTCGATTACACCAGCGGTTCCGGATGCATTGTCGTCCGCGCCGGGATGGACGTGGCCCACGAGCGAGGGAGCGAGGGAGAACTGTCCGCCCAAACCCAGGTGATCGTAGTGCGCGCCGATCACGACGTACTCGCTGGTTTCTCCGGGAAGGTACGCGCCCACATTATGGACGGTTTTTACCTCGCGCGCGATATCCACATCCACGTCCAGATGCAATGTGCCGGGCAGCGCGAACGATTCCGGATGAAGCCTCTTGTCGATATCGGCTTCAATCCCTTCCAAGCTCTTGCCCTCAGGCGCGAGCCACTGGTTGACGACCGCGGCTTTCACTTGGACGAACTCGATGCCCGCGTCGTCGGGACCTTCCGTGGAGCCGAATTTATCCAGATTGTCGCCGTCGCCGGTGTGTGCGGCAATGTCGTTCACCAGCAGCACAGCCTTGGCGCCGTGTATCTTGGCGTTACTCGCTTTGCTGAAGATCTGCGAGTGCGCGGTGTAGACTTTGCCCTCGAAAACGCTCTTCTCGTCGAATTCCTGCGGTTCGTGGCGAAGCAGCACGACGATCTTGCCCTGGACGTCGAGACCCGCGTAGTCGTCGTAATTGTACTCCGGCGCAGTGATGCCGAAGCCCGCGAATACGACGTTTCCCGATGCCTCGCCGTCGCCGGAGAGATTGAGCGGAATAAAATCCTCCCGGAAGCGGAGCGGTTGCGGCTTGTCGCCCGTGGTGTAAGTCAGCGTATTGCCATTGCCGAGGCGGGCTGTGGTGGTGACCTTGAAATCCTGGTAATAGCTGTCGCCGGAAAGCGGCTTCAGATTGCTCATGCCCCGGAACTGATCGCGAATATAGGCCGCGGCCTTTTCCAGTTCGGGCGACCCGGTGGCGCGGCCGCGCATCTCCGGCGATGCCAGAAACTTGATGATCCCGAGGTATTCGGTGCTGCTGATGTTCGCGGCGCTGAGGCTCGCGGCCACCAGGAGCAGCAGTGCGGTTCGGGCACGCATGCTACTTATTCAGCGGCGAAGGAATTTTGATCTCGCAGCATTTGGAGTCGGCGCCGGCTGCCGCGGTGGTGTTTTGTGCGGTCTTTAGATAATTCAACTCGCCGTTGATGATCTGCTCGATGTTCGGCCAAGGGTAATTGCCGACCAGACGCCGGCCATTCAAGAAGAGCGTCGGCGTCGCGTCCACATGCAGCGCGCGCGCGTCAGCCATGGAGGCATCCACTTCAGGCTCGGTCGCTTTCGTATCGATGCACCGGCCGAGCTGCAAGCCGTCGAGCTCCGGCGCGGTTTTGGCGAAATCCAGCACCTCGGTCTTCAGGTTGTCCGGGGTAATTTCGATCTGGTGCTCGTAAATCCAATCGTGATATTTCCAGAACGCGGCGGGGTTCTCCTGATAGATGCAGCGCCCCGCGATAGCCGCCGCCTTGGCCCAGGGATGGATCTGCTCGAGGGGGAAATCCTTGAAGATGACGCGGACCTGAGTGGGGAATACGGTGGGAATGTTGTCGCGCAGCGTCTTGGCTTCCTCTTTGCAATTGGGGCACTCGAAGTCGCCGAATTCGACTATGGTGACGGGCGCGTTGGCGGGACCGAAGCTGGGGGCACCGGCGGTTTTCAGCTTGTCGAGATCTTCCTGAAACGGATTCTGGGAGAAATTGTAGACTACGCCGCGAATGAGGTTCTGGCCGTTCTTGGTGACATAGAACGTTTCATCCTGCGAGCGGCCTTGATAAGTAAAATGAACGTCCACTTGCAGCAGGTCGGGCGCGGGGCCGGGTTTGGGATCGTCGATCTTGACCTGAACCTCGGGAATGACCGCGAGCAAATGGCGGACGTAGGCCTCGAGTTGCGTCTTATCCAGCGCGGAGACTGCGGGTGCGGAACCCGGAGCGGGTTTGGGCTTTTCCTGCGCGGGGAGCGCGGGAATCAAGCACAGAGAGAGTACGGTGAGGGCGACAAAGCGCATACTTGATTGTATCGCGGGGAAGCGGCGGCAGTGGCCCTTTCCAGAAGGCGGCCGCATACGGCGTGGACGCCGATCCAATTCGGCAGGAATGCTACTCGCCGCGGATCAAATCTTCGTATTTTTCGCGTTTGCGGACCACGCGAAAGCCGTCGCCTTCCACCAGAATCTCAGGCGGACGCGGGCGGGCATTGTAGTTGGATGCTGCGACGAAACCATACGCCCCCGCGGTGCAAACGGCGAGCAGGTCGCCCGGCATGACGTTCGGCATTTGGCGGGCGCGCGCCAGAAAATCGCCCGATTCGCACACGGGACCGACCACGTCGGCAGTGATTTGCGCCCCTTGATTCTCGCGCAGCGGAACGATCTCATGATGCGATTGGTAGAGCGCCGGGCGGATCAGATCGTTCATCGCCGCGTCCACGATGATGAATTCGCGGGCGCCGTTCGCCTTGCGGTAAAGTACGCGCGTGAGAAGCAGGCCGGCCTCGGCCACCATCGAGCGTCCTGGCTCAATCAGGATTTCCAGATTATGCCCCGCGGTGCGCTGGCACATGGCCTGAACGTATTCGCAAATCGAGGGAGTTTTGTCGGCCGGTTTGTACGCGACGCCCAAGCCGCCGCCGAGATCGAGCGAACGGATGGCAGTGCCGCGCGCACGCAAACGCTCGACTAACGCGATCATTTTGTCGAAGACCTCGAGCATGGGCGTGATGTCGGTGATTTGCGAGCCGATGTGGCAGCTCACGCCGTCCAGCGTCAGATTGCCGAGCGAGCGAGCACGGCCGTACACGGCTTCGGCTTCTGAAATATCGATGCCGAACTTGTGCTCGCGCAGGCCAGTGGAGATGTAGGGATGGGTGGAGGCGTCGACATCCGGATTCACGCGCAGCGCGACGCGAGCTTGCACGCCGCGGCGGGATGCCAGGGCATCGATGAGCGCCAGCTCGGGCTCTGATTCGCAATTGAAGCTGCGGATGTTGTGTTCGAGCGCGTAATCGATCTCGGGCGACGTTTTGCCGACGCCCGAAAACACGACCGCCGCGGGATCCGCGCCCGCTTGCAACAGGCGGAACAACTCGCCGCCGGAAACAATATCGAATCCCGCGCCAGCTTCGGCAAGCAGCTTCAAAATCGCGAGATTGCTGTTGGCTTTTACGGCGTAGCAAACCTGATGCGGAACATCGCCGAAAGCCTTATCGTAGGCTTGAAAGCGATCGAGAATCGCGGCACGCGAATAAACGTAACAGGGGGTGCCTTCGCGGCGCGCAACATCGGCCAGCGGCACCTCCTCGAGGTACAGACTATGATCCCGGTATTCCATTAGCGGACTTTTAGTATGACCAAGGTCTGATCATCATGCGTCGGCGCGTCGGATTTGAAAGCATCCAGATCGGACAGAATTTGCGTGGCAATCGTCTCGGGAGGCTTGTCGCAGAGCTTGCGCACTTTCCGGGCCAAGCGGATGTTGCCGAATTCGTCGCCTTTGGGATTCGGCTGATCGGTGACGCCGTCGGAATGCAGAACGATCAAATCGCCGGGCTGCGCGTCGAAGATCACTTCGTCATACTCGCGATTATCGAGCAGACCCGCGGGCACGCCCTCGACTTTGGGCTTGAGGATCTCGCCCTTGCGGCAAATCAACGGAGGCTCAGCCCCCGCGTTGGCCATCACGAAACGTTGCTTCGCGTGCTCCCAAACCAGCACTAGCAGGGCGACGTACTGCGTTTCGACGATGCGCTCGCGCAGCACGTTGTTCAACAGCTTCAGAAATTCGGCGGGACTGCGCCGCCGGTGTGCGAGCGTCCGCAGCAGACCGCTGACCATCGCGCCGTAGAGCGCCGCCGCCGCGCCCTTGCCGCTGACGTCGCCGAAAATAAAAACGATCTCGCCCGAGTTGTGTTCGAAAATATCGTAGACATCGCCCGTGATTTCGCGCGCCGGGCGCAAACGGATGGCCACTTCCAGACCTTCGATCTCGGGCGCTTCGCGCGGCAGCATGACGAGCTGCACATTGCGGGCGGCCTTGAGATCGCGATCCATCCATTGCTCGCGCTGCGCGATTTCCTCGTACAGCCGGGCATTTTCCACTGAACTGGCGATCTGCGGCGCGAGCAGGGACAGCAATCGCGCGTGGTCTTCGGTGAAATATCCGATGCGTTCGCTCTCCAGGTTCATCACGCCGACCACGCGATCCTGAACGATCAATGGCACCGCGATTTCCGAGCGGATGTCCGGGTGAGAAGCGATGTAGCGATGGTCTTCGAGCGTGTCCACCACGCGCACGATCTCGCGCGATTCGGCGGCGGCGCCCGTCAGCCCTTTGCCGAGCGCAATATTGTCCAGATCCACGCGCTGGTCGTAACGCTCGCTGAAGCGGTGCCGCAGCACTTTGTGTTCGGCATCGAGCAGCAGAATACTGAAGGCGTCGAACGCGACGAGCGAATGCGTGGTGGTTGCGATTTTGCGCAGCAGTTCGTCCAGATCCAAAATCGAGCTGAACTCCTGCGACAGGTGCGAGAGCGTTTTCAGCGTTCGATTCTGCCGGTCCACGCGCCGGTACAGCCGCGCATTGTCGATGGACACCGCGACGCGGGAGGCGATCAATTGCAGCAGCGCGCGATCCTGCTCGCGATAGGCGCTGAGCCGCGTGGATTGCAGATCGATGACGCCCACCAGCTTGCCGCGTGTGAGCATCGGTACGGCGAGCTCGCTCTGCACGGCGTCGAGCGCTGTCAAATAACGCGGATCATTGTGAACATCGCCGGACAACACGGGCTGGCGATTCGCGCCTGCGATGCCCGTGATGCCTTCGCCCAGCGGGATCACCAAATTGCGCACCACTTCCTCGCGATGCCCGATGGAGTAACGGATGCTCAGGCCGCGCTGCCGTTCACTGTAAAGCAGGATCGCGAACAGATCGTAGGGGACCACATCCTTAACGATGGCGGCGACGTTGGCGAGGATCCGGTCGAGATCCAGGGTCTCCGAGGTTGCGGCGGAAACGTCCAGGAGAAAATCGAGGAGTTCGGCGCGTTCTTGAAAACGCACCTTGGCCTTGGTGGTCGGCACGGCCATGTCAGGTCCGCGACTCCGCGGAGGCGGCTTGTTCCTCGCGCGCTGCCTCGACGATCTTGACTCCGGCGCTCGCTCCGACGCGGGTCGCTCCGGCAGCGGCCATTTTATCGAAATCTTCCAGCGTTCGAATGCCGCCGGAGGCTTTCACTCCCACGGTGGGGCCCACGGTGCGGCGCATCAGCTCCACGTCGTGAACGCTTGCGCCGGCCGTGCTGAATCCGGTGGAGGTTTTCACAAAATCGGCCCCCGCCGCTTTCGCGAGCAGGCAGGCGGTGATCTTTTGATCGTCGCTGAGCAACGCGGTTTCGAGAATCACCTTTACGATTGCGCCACGGCTGTGGGCTGCACTGACGACTGCCTCGATGTCCTGTTGAACCGCCTGAGAATCACCGCTCCGTAAGGCCCCGATATTTTGCACCATATCGATTTCCTGCGCGCCCGCTGCGATCGCGGCCTCGGTTTCGGCAACCTTGGCTTCCGTGGATGTCGCGCCGAGTGGGAAACCCACAACCGTACAAACTTTCACATCCGATCCGGCAAGCTCGCGCGCGGCCAGCGGCACCCAATATGCGTTCAAACAAACACTGGCGAAGTTGTATTGGCGGGCTTCACGGCATAACTGCAATATGTCGGCGCGTGTAGCGTCGGCGCGCAGCAGAGTGTGATCGATGAGGTTCGCGACGTTCCGCGCAGAATACGGCATAAGTGCAGTAAAATCAGGGGCTTTCTGGCCGATATCCAGAATCATCATCATAACACAGCCGGTCCTGCGCTTCCGCTTACGCCTGGATCGTACAGTGCCCATCCGGCAGCGTGATAGAATCCACCAAATGAAACTTAGGTTTTCTTGCGCCCCGGTTTGCGCCGCATTGCTGCTCGCCTCCGTGGGCGTCCTTTCCGCGCAGGACGGCGCGGCCTTGTATAAGAAAAGCTGTGCGCCGTGCCATGACGCCGGAGTTGCGCGCGCGCCGAGTCACGAATCCTTGCACGCCATGACGCCGGAGCGAGTGCTCGCGGCCATGGAATCGGGGCCGATGATCTCGATGGCGAATCGGCAATCGGCGGCCGCCCGGCGAGCCATCGCGGAATTCATCACCGGCAAATCGTTCTCGCATCCCATGGACATCCTGCCATCCTCCGCCGCCATGTGCACTACGCCGGCGCCGGAATTCGGCGATCCGTCGCACGGACCGGAGTGGAACGGATGGGGACAGAATCTGCGCAACACGCGCTTCCAAGATGCCGCACATGCGGGCTTACGTGCGGCCGACATCCCACGCCTGAAAGTGAAATGGGCCTTCGGATTTCCCGCCACGCTGGATGCCAACGCGCATCCGTCCATCGCGAACGGGCGCATCTTCATCGGCAGCACCGCCGGCATCGTCTATTCGCTCGACGCTGTGTCCGGCTGCGTGCGCTGGTACTTCAAGGCGTCCGGCGGGGTGCGCTCGGCGATCAGCATCGGCCGCATCCAAACCGACTCCGGCCCGCGCTACGCGGCATTTTTCGGCGATGGCGTGGCATTTGCCTATGCGCTGGACGCGAACAGCGGCAAGCAAATCTGGAAAACAAAGGTGGAGGATTTCCCTGTCGGCCACATTACCGGCTCGCCCATCTTCTATAAGAACCGGCTTTATGTGCCGGTGGCCTCAGGCGAGGAGGGCGCGGGCGCATCGCCCGATTATGAGTGCTGCCGATTCCGCGGAAGCATGGTCGCGCTCGACGCATCCACGGGCAAGCAGATTTGGAAAACGTACACCATTTCCGAGCTTCCGCATAAAACCAAAAAGAACAAGATCGGAACGCAGCTGTGGGGGCCGTCCGGCGCGCCGATCTGGAGCAGTCCCGCGATCGACGTGCAGCGCAACGTGCTGTATGCGACAACGGGCGATAACTATAGCGATCCGACCAGCCGCATGAGTGACGCGTTCGTGGCGTTCGATCTCGACACCGGCAAAATTCTTTGGTCGCGGCAGATGACCGCTTCAGACGCCTACACCGCGGCGTGCCGCATCCCGGACACGACGAATTGCCCGGATTCCAACGGTCCCGATTTCGACTTCAGCTCCGGCCCGATTCTGGTGACGCTCGCCAATGGCAAGCGCGAGCTGGTGGCGGGGCAAAAATCGGGCCTGGTGCACGCCATCGATCCGGATAATCAGGGTGAGCTATTGTGGAGCACGCGCGTCGGCAAAGGCGGCACCAATGGCGGTGTGCAATGGGGCTCGGCCACCGACGGCACCAACGTCTACGTTGCACTGGCCGACCTCGGCCGCGTGGTGGTGCCGTACAGTTTGAGCACCGACGTGGATCCGAACAAAGGTGGCGGGATGTTCGCGCTGCGGCTCGACACCGGCAAGCGGGTCTGGTACACGCCACCGGCATCGTGCGATGGACGCAAGCGCTGCAGTCCCGCACAATCGGCCGCGGTGACCGCGATTCCCGGCGTCGTGTTCTCGGGCTCGGTGGATGGACATCTCCGCGCTTACTCCACGCGCGATGGCTCCATCCTATGGGACATGGATACGATCGCACCGTACAAAACCGTGGACGGGATCGAGGGCAAAGGCGGGGCGATGGATGGACCCGGGCCTATCATCGCCGGCGGCATGCTGTTTGTGAACTCCGGCTACTCAGCGGGCGGCGGAATGCCGGGCAATGTGCTGCTGGCGTTTTCGGTGGACGGTAAGTAGATCCGCGCGATGCAGTTCGCGCTAGGGTTCGGCCAACACCCTGCCATAGCCTGCGGCGTGGCCGCTTAATCCCAGCAAACGAACGCTGGCCCACAACGCGTGCGGGGTGCTGGAGACGACGGGCACCTTGCAGCGCTTCTCGAGCGGAACGATAAGATCCAGCGTTTTGAGACCTCCGCAGGAGATCACCAGGGCATCGGTCTTGGGGGCGCCTTCATGCACGCTGGCGCTGAAGTTGAGCAGCTCCTGCGGTGTCACTGGTCCGCGATCCTTGAAACTCACGATCCCGAGACCTTTCACCGAGACCACTTCAAACCCCGACTCTTCGAGAAAAACTTTCAGCCGGTGGCTCACGTCGTCGTCGTAGGCAGTGGCTACAGCGAGTTTGCGAGCGTTCACCGACTTCAAGCCTTCGACAATGCCGGTGCTCATGGTGGTGGATGGCAGGCCGGTGGCTTTGGTAACGTTCACCTTCAACTGATGTTCGTATTCGGCGCCTTTGTAGAAGGTGAGCGAAGTGCCCATTACCGAGATCGCGTTCGCTCCCTCTTGGGCGAGTTTCCTCGCCGCCGGAAGGATGCGGACGAAGACGCGATCATATTCCTCGGCGGTCATCTTTTGCAGGCCGACGCCTTCGGCCAGGAAGCGCACCCCATGTGGATAGAGCAACTTCGCTTCGGGCGGGACCGGGTAGTTGGCGGGCGGAAAAATCATGCCGAGCGTGGGAACGTCCGCATGGCCTACTGCTGCACCCAAAACTGCGCCAGCCGAAGCAATCTGTAGGAATTGCCGCCGTGAATTGGTCATGTTCACCCCTCCCAGCAGTATAGTCCCGCAGAGCCGCGGGCGGAAGCCGGGTTTGTTTTTGCTGGCCCTAACCGCGCACGTCGATGCTGCTGTCGCGGAAGGAAATGCGGATGGTGCCGGCGACCGGACGCCCAAACGTAGTGGCCGGCCAAAATTCGGTGAATAAGAGGCTATTCTCGATCCGGCGGCGGATCACTTCGCTTTGCTGACCTGGTGCGCTGACAATCGTGAAGTTGACGATGCGCCCCTGATCATCGATTTGTAAATCCACCACCGCGTCGCCGCCGGAAAGTGCAACCGGCGCAATGTCCTTCAAGGACGGCTGGGTAGTGAGTATGGTGGGAACGTCGCCTGTCAAGCTACTCAAGGTATATGCGGACTTGAACATCGGAACAAACGTGCTGAAAAGGAAGATTGCGGAGCACAAGCCACCCGCGGCGGGCAGCGCCAGGGGACGCATCAGATCGTGAAGCGACAATTCCCGGCGGTCCAGCCAGCGTCTCCACGGGCTGGCTCCCGCTTCGGCCCTTACCTTGGATGCGACCACTCGCAGGCGGGTAGTCAAGTCCGGCGGCGGAGGACGGCGCGGCAGCGTCCGCAGCTTTTCACGAATTCGCGCGTAGTGTTCCGTTTCGAGAGTGCACTCCCGGCAGGTGCTCAAGTGGCGCGCGAGCAAGCGCCCCTCTTCCGCCGAGACGGCGTCGTCCAGGTAAGCCGACACTCTTCGTTTAACGGACGAGCATTTCATACTATTCAGTCACCGGTTTGGACGACCAACCGACGCGGGCCCCACAATCCGGGCGGCCCGGCTCCAGCCGATTCTCCAGAATCTCCCGCAATGCCTCGCGGCCACGCGTGATACGCGATTTCACGGTTCCAAGCGAGACGTTCAGAACAGTTGCGATATCGTCATAATTCAAATCTTCGATGTCGCGCAGCACCACCGCGGCACGAAAGTTAGGATTTAGCTTTTCAAGCGCCTGCTCGACGAGCGCGCGCGTTTCGTGATCGGACGCCTGATCGAAAGGCGAGCGGCCCGGATCGGTCATGCTATCGGCGTGGCTGGGCCCCTCATCGACGGCCAGCGCGACTTCCTGGCGCTGGTGACGGCTGAACCACCGGCGATGATTGTAGGCTTCGTTAACGGCAATCCGGTAGATCCAGGTCTTCAAACTGCTGTTGCCGCGGAATGAGCCGATGCTGCGGAACACTTTCAAAAAAACCTCTTGCACTATATCGGGTGCGTCGCCCGGATCGTTTAGCAAGCGGCACACCAAGCTGTAAACCGGCTGCTGATAGTGCTGGATCAGAATCTCGTAAGCGTCTTCCGCGCCTTGCCCGAGCGCCGAAACCAGTGCATCTTCCTCCGCTGGGGAGAAAATGAACCGCTCCGCATGTAGACTAACGGCAGTATCAGCCACGGTCGTCTACCCTAAATTCTAGCCCCAAATGACGAGCTCCGTTGTAGGGGTAGACACCGGCCCGTGCGGGAAAGTTCCCAGGGCGCGTGAAAAGGCTAGGGAGTCTGGGGAAAACGCTACTTGAGTTCCATCATCATGGCGCTTCCGGCGCCATGCGCAAGCAGTTCGTAGTGGGTGCGATTGCCCTGGTTGAAGCGGATATCGAAGGCTTTGTATTCGTTGAGCTTCTTAGTCCCATTGGGTGTTGTCGAGGTCAGAGCCGTGTCCTCAAGATAGACCACGACCACGTCCTTATCGTGAAAATGCATCGGCGTGGGCTCGCCCGCGTTCCAGCGATAGGACCAAACGACCACGCGATCGTTCTCGAGCAGCTTTTTCACGTGCGGGCGCGGGAACGCGGGAGGATATCCGCTTGTGTTCGGGTAATGTTGCGCAGGATAATCCTTCAGTTCGATCACCAGCCATCGCGCACCGGTGTGGCCCAGTTCAGTGCGTTCGCGGCCTTTGGCGATAAAACTGGCGGTCCCGGCATGAGGACCCGTCAATCGCATCACGACGGCATCGCGATCCCGTGGGGCGGGGCTGGTCTGGCCCTTTGTCCAGGTGACATCCCACACCGTGACGTGCTCGTTATCGATAACCGGCTTGAGGCGCTGGGCATGCAGGCTCGCGCAGAACAGCGCGAGCGCAATCCATTTCAGCATACGATTTCCTCGTAATATTTCTCATATTGCGGAATAATCTTGGAACTCGCAAACCGCTCCACCGCCGTGCGCCGCGCGGCTCCGGCCATTTTCGAATGGAGAGATTCATCGGTGAGCAGCTCGATGACGCGCTGCGATTGCGCCGCGATGTCGCCCACCGGTTCGAGGAATCCGTCGACGCCGTGCGTCACCAGTTCCGGCAGCCCGCCCACGCGCGTGACAACGGGCGGAACACCGCACGCCATGGCTTCGAGCGCGCCCAATCCGAAGGATTCCATTTCGCTCGGCATCAACAGCACGTGCATGCGCGGAAACAGCCGCTCGACGTGATCCTGCTTGCCCAGGAACGTGACGTGGCGGTCTAAGTCCAGTTCGCGCGCCAAGCGGTGGGCCGCGGGACGGTCCGGCCCGTCGCCGACCATGTACAGATGCGCGGGCGTTTCCCGCAACACTTCCGCCAGGATGCGAATGCAATCGGTCACGCGCTTCACCGGCCGGAAATTCGAAATGTGCATCAAGCGTTTTTCGCCGTTGGGACGATTTTCGACCGGCTGGTACATTTCGATGTTCACGAAATTATAGATCACGCGGATTTCGTTCTCAACGCCGAAGACTTCATAGGTTTGGCGGCGGACGTCGTGGCTGACGCTGGTGATGCCGTCCGATTGCTGGATGGAAAACTTGGTGATCGGAAAATAGGACCGGTCCATGCCGACAATGCTGATGTCGGTGCCGTGCAGGGTGGTGACAAAAGGCAAGCGGCGTTTCGCGGCTGCCATCTGGCGGGCGAGCATCGCGGCGGTCGAGTGCGGAATCGCATAGTGGACGTGCAGCAAATCCAGGTTGTAATCGTCGGCGACCTCGGCCATGCGCGAGGCCAGAGCCAAACAGTACGGCGGGTATTGGAATAACGGATAGTTGGAGACTTCTACTTCGTGATAGGAGATGCGCGGCGTGCCGGGGTCCAGGCGAATCGGGTTCGCATACGTGATGAAGTGGACGTCGTGGCCGCGATTGGCCAGCTCCAGGCCGAGTTCGGTTGCGACGATGCCGCTGCCGCCGTACGTGGGATAGCAGGTGATGCCGATGCGCATGTCAGTTGGATGCGGCGACTAACTCCCCGGCTCCGATTTGTCCATGAACATTCTGATCGGGAGCCGCGATGTCGCCGCCTCCGAACCATACCGTAACGCGATCGTTATGGGCAATCACCGTGGGGTCGCAGATGACCTTCGAATCCCAGGCTTGATCGCCCGCGATCACCATCGGCGTTTTCTCCCAATGCACACCGTCGCGCGATCGCGCCAAGCCCAGCCGCCGCATTTCCCCTGCGTCCCGTCCGGTGTACAGCATCCAATAATATCCGAGTGTGGCCCACACCGCGGGCTCTCCTAATCCGTTGGCGTCGAATGCGCCGTATTCGCCCAGCTCGAGGACCGGATTCGCCCGCAGTTTGTACCACGTTACGCCGTCGCGGGACTGCGCCACACCGATGCGCTGGCGCCGCGCACGGTCCTGCCCGAGATAAAACATATAGTAGTTTTCTCCGGCGCGGATCACGTAGGGGTCGGCTACGCCGCGCTCATCCCAGCTTCCGTACGGACCGAGAGGGAGCACCGGAACCGGGTGTCGTGAATACTCACGCCAATTTCTAAATGTCGCTAAGCCGATGCGTGGCGGCGCCCCGGCTTGGTAATAGTACAAGATGCCGCTCTGTTCGCTGACGGCTGCTCCGTTCGCGGCGATCGCGCCGGCCTCCCACGTCCCCGATTCTGGCGAGAGAATCAGGCGTTCGTTGCGCCAGGCGATTCCGTCGGCGGATGCCGCGAGGCCAGTGTGCCACGTCTTGCCGTCGTACCCGGAGAAAAGATTGTAGTAGGCGCCGCCTTGGCGGATCACCGAAGGATTCAGAACGTCTACGGAGTCCCACGTGCCGGCGGCGCCACGTGTGAGGACCGGTTCCGCGCGGGCTTGCCATTTCCAGTGCACCGACGGACCGCCGGGCTGCTCGGGCAGCGTGAAATCGCGATACCTTCCGCATCCGCAGAGCAGGGTGATGAAAAGGAGTGCAAACGGCGGCCTGCCGCTCACGTGGCGAGCCGGATCTTTAGCCCCGCGCCCTGGCCGGGTTTGGAATCGAGCACCATATCGCCTCCGAGCGTACGCACGCGGCGCTTGATGCTCATCGGGCCCAGGCGCAGCAGTTCCAGCTCGTCCAGAGTGTAGCGTCCGCTGAAGGGGAAACCGGTGCCGTTGTCTTCCACCAGGATCTCGAGAACGTTTTCCGCTTTTGCGATGCTCACCGCTACGCGCGTCGCGGAGGAATGCTTCTGCACGTTGTACAGCGCTTCCCGCACGATCTGCAACAGCTCAAGCGAAACCTCGGGCTCCGCGGGCTCCAGGAATTCAGCGCTGACAAAGGTCGCCGGAATGCCGCTGTCCTTCTGGAATTGTTCCACCACGCGGCGCAAAGTCGCATTCAGGCTGCCTTCCACGTCCACCGGCCGCATGCTGCGCACGAACGCGCGCAGCTCATTGACCTGGCTCTTGCATAGCTCCTGCAGCTGGACCAGCTCTTCCATGGCGGCGGTCAGATCGCGGCTCATCAATTTGCGGATGATTTCCAGGCGCATCTGAAAGCTGATGAAGCTTTGCAGCGGGCCATCGTGAAAATCGGCCGCGATACGCTGGCGCTCGGACTCGCGCGCTTTCTCGGCGTCGTAGCGATAGAGCACGGTCTGCCGCGAGCTGTTCGATAGCCGTTCCTCCAGATATTCGCGCTGGATCGCGAGCACGCTGCCGAGAATCCCAGCCGCGATAAAGGCCGGCCGCAGCACTTCAGCCGAGTGCAGCGTTGGCACGGCGTACAGGAGCGCGACTGCCGCCACCGCTACCAGCAAAGTCTTCCACCAGGGATGCAGCATCACCGCCGCCAGCACCACGTATGCGTAGAACACCGAGCTGACCCAATATCCGTAGGCGCCGGCGCTGATCACCGCGACGAAGAAGAACACGAAATCGATGATGAGCGCGAGTGTGGGGTAGCCGGAATCCTCCAGGCCGCGCCAGAACAGCGCGACCACCGCGTAGACGATGTAGACGGCGAATAGGATGGCGACGTCGGTCCAAACAAAGGTGGAGGAAATGAGCTGCGTGGCGAGGCAGCTCATCGCCAGCAGAATGCGAATGAGGCTTAGCAGCCGCCGCCAGGAAGTGGGAAGCATGGGTTATGCTCCGCTCACGTGGTAAGGCGGGTTATTGCTGCACATACACCCGTACACGATTGCTCTGTTGGCCAGCGGCTTCGATGTACAGCTCCGATGGCCCGGTGTCTGCGATCCGAGGCACTTGAACCTCGATCAAATAAAATCCGACGTAACCCGGCGCAAGGGTCGCCTGCGTTACCTCCGCCGGCACTCCGTTGAGATATGCGTGCACCGGCGCGACTACACGGGGTGGATCTTTCAGGGGCGCCGCCAAGCCGGTGGGCCAATCCGGATTCACTTGCCCCAGGCCGGTTGCGAGCACCTGGATGCGCGATCCGGTCCGCGCCGGCTTGCTCTCATCCAGCAGCACGCCGCTCGCGGCATCCATGATCAGAGGCGTTCCTTCCGGATCCACGAAGATAGCGGGGGAAGCGCTCTTCAAAGGCACGCCGAACGTCAACGATCCGGACGCAGCCTGGAGCGCAAGCGATACCGTACTGCCCTTGGCCTCGAACGGCACCTGAATCTGCGAAGCCGTATCGCTCGAATCCAATACCGGCGCGGTGACATCGTCGCTGCGGGCCGATTCCACACGCGCTCCCAAAACACTCAGCAGAGCGCCAGGGGCCGTAGGCCGGGCGCTGTAGTCTGCGGCGTTCACGATTTGGGCCGCGCGCAGACGGTGCGGCGCAATCGCGGTATACACACCATAGCCGTCTAGAACCGCGAAGAGCTGATTGGCGCCCGCATCCAGCTTTACGTCGGTGGCCGGCGCGGCCGGCAAACGATCGCTGATCGAGGTCCATACAGTGGGACGCCCGGCGGAGCCGAGATCGGTGCTGGTATAGAACAACCCGGCATCGGTCGCGACATAAATCGCGCCGCTTGCACGGTCCGCCGCCACGCCGTGCGCGGCCGCATTCTCAGGAAGATTGGCCGTGATGTCGTCCCAGAAGCCGCCGCCATTCATGGTCCGCAGGACGTAAGCCGCTTTGGCCGCGCCGGTTGCCGGGCTGGTTCTCGCGCCCAAGACCGCAACCGCTACGCGGGGATCGTTGCCATCCACCCAAATAGCTTCCACCTTGCCTTCCTCGCCCAATTGAAATACCGCGCCCCAGCTCGTACCGGCATCCGGCGACACCTGCAGACGGCCCGCGCTGTCACCGGCATAGATATAATCCTTGGCTGTCGCGATCGCCGTGACGGTGCGCTTCAACACCTGCGACAGCGCGTTTTTCAGGTTCTGTTCGTGCAATGCATCCGCGGCATCAATCGGTTTCCAGGCCGCTTTTTCCCCGGGCGCCCACTCGAACTCGCGATAATCACCCGCCGCCGGATGGCCCGCGAACGATAATCGGACACCACGTGTACCCGTTGGCAATCCCATCAAACGCCCCGCCGGCAGGTTGGGGAGGAACTGATTCAGACCGGTCCAGGAAAGGCCGCCATCGAGCGACCGCCAAACACCGGTGTCGGAAGCTACCACCACGTCGTCGGGATCCGCCGGCGAGGCCGCCACGGCCAGCAAGCCCGGACCCAGCAAACAGGCGCCGTGATAAGTGGTTAGATTAGTCCAGCTCACGCCACCATCGTCCGACCGGTAGACGTCCTGCCCGACTCCGTATAATCGCCCGGATGTCTGGCTAGCCAGCTTGAATGCGCGTTCCGGCACGCTGGCCGCAGTGTCGGCGCCGGCTGGCGGAGGCACCGCTCTACTATCGGTAACTGCCTGCCATTGCTCGAAATCGGAAGTCCGGAAGACACGTCCAGAGGCCGTTTTCGCGTACAGGCTCTGGCCGTCCGCCGAATACCAGACTCGATCCACCGGACCCGTGGCTTCCGACGGTAGGCCCATCTCCATCGCCGAATTCCCAATATGCCGCCAGCCGATGCCCGCCGATTGTGCTGCAGCGGGGCGGGGAAGAGCGCCGGGCAGTACGCTGAGGAGGGCACAGCCCAGTACTCTAATTGTGGCGCTCGGACACATCAATGGAGTCTATTGTATCCCTTCACTCGAAGTGGATTGCCCTCAATCGAACTGAATCTATACAGGTTGCTCACAAATGACCCGATAGGATATCGTCTTGCTGAGCACGTTTGATGGTAGACTGTGAACTTAAGATTTTTGGCAGTCATACGCCACATAGTACTTTAGTGTGGGATCGGCCAGTCTTCTCGTATACTTTATGAGCCGAAGTGGCACTAACGCCGGCCTTTCGAGGTTGATCGGGACGCTGCTTGTTCTTGCAGCGGCCGAGACCGGCTTTGCCCAATTGTTCCCGTTGCCTCCCAATTCCGGCGCGAAAGTGATCTCGCTGACGGGCCAGGTGTCGGTCTTGCGCGAGTCCGATGCCGACCCCTGGGCGCTCAATGTCGGCGATTTCGTTCAAATGCAGCAGGTGATCCTCACCGGTCCCGACGGTTACGCAAAGTTTCAAACCTCCGACGGCAGCACGTTTGAGGTTTATCCGAGCTCCAACGTCATTTTTCGGAAGAACCCGGGCAGCCTACAGGACCTTCTGGATCTCTTTATCGGCCGGGTGAAGATTCATATTCAGCGGCTCGGCGGCCAGCCAAATCCGAATCGCATCATGACTCCCACCGCGGTGATTTCGGTTCGCGGCACCATTTTCGATGTCAGCGTAGATGACGATGACGAGACAACCGTCGTTTCGGTGGAAGAAGGCTCGGTAGAAGTGCGGCATGCTCTGAAGCCTGGCGCGGCCAAGGTGGTGAACGCGGGTGAAACGCTCCATGTCTACCGCGATGAACCGCTGGCGAAAAGCACCATCGATAAGAATGAGCTGCTGCACCGCATTATCCGTGGTTTGGGTGACGCGGCGTATCGGATCGCGATCAGTCCGCCCGGCCACGGCGTTGGTCCCGTCAGCGTACCGCCGCAGACCGGGGATCACGCTCCCCCGCCGCCGCCGACTACAGCTCCGCCTCCGGGATAGCACGAACCAAACTCCCGAGCGATCCGCCCCAACTGTGCCACACTGTTTAGGGAAGGTCGCCGATGAAGTTGCCCTTAGTTTTTCTTCTGTCTCTTGCCTCCGCCATCGTGCTTCTCGGGCAAACCACGGATTCCGCGCCTCGCTTGCGCGCTTCCTCCGCGCCTCCGCCCGCCGACCCCGGTGTTGCCTCCGAATGGGACGCCCGCAAGATCATCGACGCACTCTCGCAGCAAGCCGCCCACTTGAAGCCGATCATCGGCCAGGTGCAGCCCGCCGCCTGGCTATCCAAGGGCGCTCCGGCAGCTTATATCGCGCAGTGGAACACCACACAAGCCGAGCTTCGGTATCTGATCGGTGCAGCCGACTCCTTCGCCCGGCAGCCGGAACGGCTCACGCTGGGCCTGGACATGTACTTCCGGATGCAAGCCATGGAATCGTCGCTCCGCTCGCTGATTGAAGGCGTGCGCAAGTATCAGAACCCGGCCCTGGCATCCATCATGCAATCCGTGATCGCGGAAAACAGCACCAATCGGGACCGTCTGCGCCAATATTTGCAGGATCTGGCTGCACAAAAGGAAGACGAATTCCAGGTGGCCGACCGTGAGGCCCAACGCTGCCGCGCGGCTCTGCTGCAGCAGCCGCCGCCGAAGACCAGGAGGGTCTCGCATCCATGACCGTCAACACCGCCGTTTTCACCTGCAGCATCTGCGGCGAGCCATCCGCGGAGATTTGCGCCTATTGCACCAAGGACGCATGTGCGAATCATCGCTGCGTGCGCTGCAAACGTTGTAGCGATTGTTGCGAATGTGAGTTTCCGCTCTCCGCCGAAGAAGTGGGAACCGAAGAAGCGCCCGCGCCAGTGCCCGAACCCGCCCACGAGCCTCAAGCGTACGCCGAAGCCGCGGGTTCGGATTTCGCGGCTACCGTGACGCCGGCCGATCTGGAACAGCCCGAGTCCAGCGCCCCGGATGCAACCGGTGGTCCCCATGAGGACGCATCGGACGATCCCGTCGTGGGGCCTCTGGAGTAAAGGCTGCGAAAACTCAGAGCGTCAATTCCCAAGTTTCGCTGATCAGTTTCTCGCCGAATTCCTCGTTGCGCTGCTGCTTCACCAGCCGAAAGCCGGCCTTGCCATAGATGTGCCGCGCCGCATCCAGGATGGATTGCGTCCACAGCGTGATCTTGCGGTAACCGGCCTGGCGTGCGAAGCGAACACATTCGTCAACCAGGCGTCCGCCGATGCCCAGGCCGCGCGCCGAAGGTTCCACCAGCAACAAGCGCAGTTTAGCCACACGACCCGATTGTTTCACCAGGAAAACCGACCCGGCAATCACGCCGTCCCGCTCCGCAATCCAGCAGCGCTCGCGCTTGGGATCGAAGTTTTGAATGAAATCGGAGGCAATGCGCGCTACGATGGCCTCAAATTGCTCGTCCCATCCGTATTCCTGCGAGTAAACGACGCCGTGCCGGTGGATGACCCATCCCAGGTCGCCCGGCTGGTGTGCTCGCAGCAGGTAAGGGGCTCTCGGCTCGGGGCGCTCGCCCAGCAATTCCTGGATGGTCTGCATGGCGCTGGTCAAGCGAATCTGCTCGGCCGGGGACATCTGTCCGATCATCTTCGCCACGCCGGCTTGAGATTTTTTCTCCAGTGCCTCAAACGCGGCGCGGCCTTTTCGGGTGAGCGAGAGATGGCTCTGCCGGGCGTCGGCTTGCGACGGGCGCCGTACCAGCAATCCGCGATTTTGAAAACTCCGCAACATGCGGCTGAGATACCCGGGATCCAAGCCGAGCGCCTTGGCGATCCCGGCTGCGGCGGGCGAGCCGCCATGCGCTATTTCGTATAGAACCCGTACTTCCGCCAGCGTAAATGGACTATCGAGGTACCCTTGGCCGAGCAATCCGATCTGCCGCGTGTAGAAGCGGTTGAAGCGGCGCACGGCATCCACTTCTGCCATGTTGCCAGTATCAACGATATAGTTGACATTAGTCAAATAGATGCAAATCCGGGCCGGGTCCGCGCCGGGGCTGGGAAAACGGCGCCGGAGCGTCCTCCGCTGGAGTCACAAGCGTGGGATAAGATGGTACTCAGCTCATGTTATCCATCGTGATCCCCATTCATAATGAGGAGCCGTCTATTCTGCCGCTCTACGACCGGCTGACGGCGGTGCTCGAATCGATTCAAAAGCCCTACGAGATTATCGTCGTGGATGACGCGTCGACGGACCGCAGTTTCGACTTGCTGGCGAATCTGGTGGAAACCGATGGCCGGCTCAAGGTAATCCGGCTGCGCCGTAATTTCGGGCAAACTGCGGCGCTTTCGGCCGGTTTCGACGAAGCACAAGGCAACGTGATCGTCTCTCTGGATGGCGATTTGCAGCACGCGCCCGAGGACATTCCCGCTCTGCTTGCCAAAATCGAAGAAGGCTACGATATCGCGAGCGGCTGGCGCAAGGAGCGTGTGGATAATGCGATTACCCGCAAGTTTCCTTCCCGCATCGCGAATTGGCTAATGGCGAAATCCTCAGGCGTGGCGCTGCGCGATTTCGGAACCACCTTCAAGGCTTACCGCGCCGAGGTGCTGAAAGACATCAACCTGTACGGCGAGTTGCATCGCTTCATCCCGGCGCTCGCAAGCTTCTATGGCGCGCGCATCGCCGAAGTGCCCATCCGGAACACGCCGCGTGTGGCCGGCGATTCGCACTACGGATTGGGCCGCACTTTTAACGTGATGTTCGACATCCTGACCATCAAATTCCTTTTGAAATACTTCACCCGCCCGATGCATTTCTTCGGCCGCGTGGGATTGCTGGGATTCGTCTCGGGATTCCTGATTCTCGGTACGCTCGCGGTGCACAAGATCTTCGGCCATGAACTGTTAATGGCGGACCATGGACCATTGATGATTCTGGGCGGATTGCTTCTTTTGAGTGGATTGATGATGTTCAGCACCGGCTTGCTCGGCGAAGTGCTGATGCGCACGTATTTCGAGAGCCAGGGCCGAAGGATTTATGCGGTGCGCGAAGTGCGCTGCCGCCGCGAGCCCGTAGCCCCGGCGTAGCTCGCGCGCTAACCGCGGAATCTTACGTAATCCCGCTCCCATCGCGGCTCCGGCCGCAGCCGCCATTACCAAAACAGCGCTGAGGGCCGCATACGACGCCAGCGTGCGCGAAAAGTGCGGATTGTCTGGCGATGCGCTCGCCCAAATCCATGTCGCTGCCGTGAGCGCCGAGATCAGCGGATACCGCCACGCACCGCGCGGCGAGAGCGCCGCCAAAGTGAAGTTGAGCGCCAAGGTCAGGCCGAGTGTAACGGTGACCTCGGTGACATGCCCATCCAGACAGCCGATGACGAGTCCGCCGGCCAGGGCCGCTAGTGTTGTGAGAATCGCGGTCAGCATGGGCTGATCATACCACAAAGGACTGCCATTGGAAAAGTACTCTGCGATGAAAAGTCAGGCCTCCCGCGCCGCCTGCGCCGACGCGAATTCCAGAATCGTCCGGTCCAGCCGCCGCAGCCAGTAATTCTCGAACAGGCCTTTCATCGCTTCGCCCATACCGGAATGCTCGAAGACAATGGCCGTCCAGGTGGGCCGCGTGATCACGGGATCGAGCAGCGCAAGCAACCCGCGCGAGCCGTCGAACACCGCGAGCTTCATTGGCAGCGAATCGGTCTGCGCCACCTCTACGCCCAATAATTCGTATTCCGACAGCCGGTGGCGATGCGCTACATCGAGTGTGCCCGCCTCAATCAGCAGCCGGCACGTGACGCCGCGCAGCCGCCCCTGCTTCACCAGTTGCTCATCGAGCGGATCCACGGCGTAGGGCGGACGCGAGAACTCCAGGTACTCCCGGCGCACGTCGGATAGCATCCGGCGATACTGCAATGCAATCTGCTCAGGATCGTTGACAATTCGGAGATACTCGAGCGTTCCGCGCTCGCCCTGGCCCTCGGAATACGATGCGGCCAAGTCTACCACCAGGCTGTCAGCCATGCGGGTCTGATCCGTCAACTCGCGTTGCAGCATCTGGGCGCGTCGTGCGAGGTAACTCGGGACCGCCAGGCTGGGCTCAACCGCGGAAAATAGCTTGGTCTTTTCTTGGACCACCTGCGCGAAGCCTTTCTCCACCAGGCTGTCGAGCACCTCATAAATCTTTTGGCGCGGCACATGCGCGCGGGCCGCCAGCTCGATAGCTTTGAAGCGCGGATGCCCGATCAGAACCAGATACGAGCGCGCCTCATACGCGTTTAGGCCCAATTGCTGGAGCCTGCGCCAGAAGCGTTGAAAATCCAACTCGGGCAGTTCCGTGGTCATTCGAAGTTAGAGCATATCAGATGATGGTGCACTGGTGGCTCCTCCAGAGCCGTGGTGGCGAAGCGACTTGCTGCGCGACGGCGGGCGAACTCCGCGTTACTGTCGAGTTCTCAAGAAACGAATCCTGGGGACGATATGGTTTTTTCGTGCCCGCGAAAAAGTGGGCGGCACATTTTGAATGGATCGCAACGCAGAAATGTTAGCCAATGCGGGGCATGCCCACCTCTCGACCATCGAAGCTCTCGCAGAAGCGCTCAAAGCACGCGATTCCTACACGGCGGGGCATGGGGTGCGGGTGGCAGCTTACGCGATAGAGATCGCAAAGATCCTTGGTGCGTCGCAGCGGGATATCGAGATCGTGCGCATTGGCGCCAAACTACACGACATCGGAAAAATCGGGGTTCCAGATTCAATCCTGCTGAAGCCGGCGCCGTTGACTGAAGAAGAGTGCGGATACATGCGGGTTCACACGCGAATCGGACAAAGAATAATTGCGAAAGTGCCGGGACTCGAATCATTGCTTGCCATTGTAGAGTTACATCATGAGAATTTCGACGGCAGCGGGTATCCCTACGGCCTGCAAGGCGAGAACATACCGTTACTTGCCAGGATTGTGCGGGTGGCCGATGCGTTTGACGCCATGATCACGGACCGTGTTTATCGGACGGCGTTTAGTCCTGAGCGTGCGATCGAACAGATCCAGGCAGGCGCCGGTGCGCTGTTCGATCCCGACGTGGTTGCGGCGTTCGAGAAAGTGGTTCGTGTGGCTGATCGATTGCCATCGGTGGACGAAAGTATGTTCGTCTTGGAAAGGCTCGTAACGCCCGCCTGATTTTTCCAGGCGCGGCGGCTGTCGGCGGGAATTTGGAAACGCGGGAATTGGAAACGCAATTGCTGGAAGCGTTTGTGTTTGAAGCTTATCGAGTCACAGGAGACGACGACTAATGACACTCAGGGCTCTCTTCGAAAAACAAGTGTTCATTCGGCTCACCGACGACCAAGCCGCCTTCATCTGCACTGCGAAATGGCCGTTACTATCCAGAACCAAGCGAGTTGACGTCAACGCGGCCGGGCGTGATTTTGCTCCTCAAGTTGCCGAGACCGGTTCGGCTGCGCGGGAGGAACTTCCCGTGCGCGCGCAAATTCGGCGTGAATGATGGGACCATCTCGCCAGGTGGCCGCAGGGCACCGGGGCAGGGCGAAAGTTGACGTGGGTGAGCATTCGCAGTGACTGCGCGCCCCCGCTTACCTGTGACCTTTACCGGGCAGTTACTTGCCGACTAAGTGCTCCACGTCCCGGTTGTTTTCCTGGCAGATGTACTCCATCAGTTCGCCCTTGAGCATCACCGGATGCGTGGTAAACGTCCACGGTTTTGTGTAGGCTCCGGGATCGTCGATCGTGTTTTCGATCACCAAATGGCCGTAATCAGGCCGGGTGATACGCTCGATAACGTGCAGCTTGTCGGTCGTCGGCAAGCCGGACTCGTCCAGCCACGCCTTTCCATTGAATCCGACCGAGTCGATCACGAACGCATCGCCATCCCAATGGCCGATCGAATCGCCGAGCCAGGAGGGATTCGGGTCCTCCGCATGCGGACGGCCGTCGGTAAAAATTTGCCGCCAAACATGCGCCCCGCCTTCATAAACGATGATCGTCAGACCCTTGGTCTGAACGATGCGGAAGGGATACGGGGTGGTCGTCATGCGCGGAACGCCGGGAGGCAAACAGCGCGCTTCCGGGTCTTCCTTCGAGTCGCTACTCTTGCGCTCGTTATAGACTTTCTCGGCCCAAGGCTGGAAAGGAACCACTACGCCGGTCTTGATCATGTCGACATTTTGCCGGATGGCGTTCGGGGCCCAGGCTCCGGAGAGATCCGGATGTCCGTCTTCCGCACGCGGTGTCGGACCCGAAGGCGGCCACGCGGGCTTGGCCGCGCCCGGCTTAGAGTCGGATGAGGCGGGATAGGCCTGCGAGCCGGCCGGAGCGGTCAAGGCGTTCGCTTTGGGCGTTTGAGCCCAAACTCCGACACTGAGCGCGAGTGACAAAAGCCCGGCAAACGGGCGAGCGATCTTAAAATTCAAAGAATGCATGCATTTCACCAAAAGCGGTCTTAGTATATATTTGTGCGCTAATGCTTGTCAATGCAGAGGGCCGCTCGAACTTCCCGCGGCGATAGGGGCTCCTTATGCATGCAACTATCGGCTGAATGCATGCATCGTTGGGAACGAATATACTTGTTGGAGGACAGCATGGAGCGAATGGTGCAGAGTTCAAAAGGGCCGGATGTGGAATCGAAATCGTCGTCGCAAACAGCTCGAGCTGTCCTCGCGCTTCGCGAAATGCTGGTGCAAGGTCATTTCCGGCCGGGAGAACGCATTCGCGAGGTTCCGCTCGCCGCTGAGTTAAAGGTGTCGCGCATTCCGCTCCACCTGGCTCTGGAGCGGTTAGCTCATGAGGGGTTTCTCGAGATTCGCCCCACCCGCGGATTTGTCGTTCAAAGATTTTCAACAGAGGACATCTACGACGCCATCGAACTGCGTGGCCTGCTCGAAGGCGCTGCGGCCAGACTTGTAGCCGAGCGATACAAACACGCCAGCGATCTCGCTCCCTTGCAGTCGACCAGCCATGAAATCCTGGCGCTGGTGCGGCGCACCAAGAAACTAACCGTAGAGACGTTCAATCAATACATCCAGCTCAATGCGCGCTTCCACGCCGGTTTGCTCGATTTATCGCACAGCCGGATGTTGCGCCGCGCGATCCAGCAAGCGTGCTCCCTTCCGTTTGCCTCTCCCAGCGCATTTCTGAAGAGGCAATATATTTCGAGCGACCTGCATGAGTTGTTCCTGATTTCCGCAGACCAACACTGCGGCATTGTGGATGCGATTAGCAGCCGCGAAGGTATGCGCGCTGAAGTACTCACGCGAGAGCATGCACGCGTAGCGCGGCGAAATCTCGAGGATGCCCTCCGGAACTCGGAGTTGCCTGTCGACTTAGCCGGCGCTAAATTGATCCAGCTGTAAACGTTCCGTCAGCGTGAAAGCCTCCGGGCGCCGCGCTTATCAGCGGCTGTGATTTCCGATATCAGCCTCAACCTCTCGACTAACGGAATTGTCAAAGATATACTCGCCCGGTATGCATGCAACGGCCGCGTAATTAGGGTCGCGGTCCGCTGGTGCGCGTTAGTGACGCTCTAACAGAAGCAATACGGGGGTTAGCCGAGTATGCTGACACGCGGGTATGTGCGCGGACGCGTCTTGTTCGCTTTTGCAATCCTAGCGGTCTTGGGTGAGGCCGCTCTTTGGGGACAAGCTGTTAACGGAACGATATCGGGCACGGTGACCGATCCTTCGGGCGCCGCGATCGCCGGGGCGATGGTCGACGTCACGAATATCGCGACGCAAGTGGTTCGAGCCGTCACCACCAATGCGCAAGGCCGGTACAGCGTGCCGGAGTTAATCGTCGGCAACTACGACGTGCGCGTCTCGGCGCCCGGATTCCAGAACAGCGTTCAAACCAACGTGCCCGTGGTGGTGGGCGGCGAGCGCGTCACCGATTTTACGATGAAGATCGGGCAGGCGCAGGAAACCGTGACGGTAGAAGCGGCGGCTGCGCAGGTGGATACGTCGTCATCGGCGGTGTCGACGCTGGTCGAAACCAAGCAGGTCGAAGATCTGCCGTTGAACGGCCGCAACTACACGCAGCTCATTACGCTGGCGCCCGGCATTCAGCAGATGACGCCGACGGCTCCCGGATTCTACGGAACCGGTGAGGACTACTCGGTGTCCGGCGCGCGTCCCGAAGGCCAGGCCTACCTGATGGACAACACCAACGTGCAGGACTTCTGGAATCACGGGCCCGGATCGGCTGTGCTCGGCACAACTCTCGGCATGGATGCGATCGCCGAGATGTCCATCCAGACCAATACGTATAGCGCGCAGTTCGGTGGCGCGGGTGCAGCCATCAACGTCGTGACGAAGTCCGGCACCAACGAATTTCATGGGACGCTGTTGGAATACCTGCGCAACAGCGACCTCGATGCCCGCGCGTTCTATGATCCCGCCCAGATCCCCGCGTTCCATCGCAATCAGTTCGGCGGGAGCCTGGGCGGCCCGATCAAGAAGAACAAGCTGTTTTTCTTCTTCAACTATGAAGGGCTGCGCAATGATCAGGGGCTGACCGAAGTGGCCTTTGTTCCCGACCCCGCGAATCCCGCGCCCACTACCACGAACCCGGCCATCGCCCAGACCATCAAAACGATCCTCGGCTACTACCCGCAGCCTGCCATCAATATTGGCGGCGGAATCGGAGAGGCTTTTGACACCGATACCCAGGTCGGCAACGAAAATTTCTTCCTCGGGCGCGTCGATTACAACATGTCATCGAGCGATTCTATCTTCGTTCGCTACGTCAACGACCGCGCCTATTTCCACGATCCGTTCAGCGGAAGCGCAGTTCCACTGTGGCCGGAAACCCATCACACTGCCAACCAATACGCCACGGTGGAAGAGCGGCACATCATATCGCCCCAGGTTCTGAATCTGGCGCGAGTCAGCTTCGTACGCACGGACGAGGCCTCCAATCTGGACCAGAGTTTGCCAGGCCTTTACTTCTATCCGAGCAATTTGAAGAACGGCACGCTGGCCATTACGGGCCTGACCCCGCTTGGCTCCAGCATCTTCCTGCCGTTCTATTTCGTGCAGAACAAGTTCGGCGAGGGCGACGACGTCTACTGGACGCTGGGAAGACACAGCCTGCGTTTTGGAATCGATGTGGAGCGCGTAGATTCGAATTTGAACGCGCCCGGCTGGCTGGGAGGCGAATATAGTTTCCCGTCGATCCAGTCCTTCCTGGCAGGCTCACCGCTGTTCTTCCTGGGCCCGCTGCCGAATATGCTGGACGGCGACCGCGATTTCCGCGAAATCGACGTGACCCCTTACATCCAGGACGATTGGAAGGTAAGCAACAAACTCACCCTGAACATTGGTTTGCGCTATGAGTTTGTCACCAATCCCGATACCAATTTGCAGCCTCTGTATGCAGTCACCAATTTCTTGACGGCGACGAACTGGACTTTGGTGCCGCACGTTTTTCGCAACAATCCATCGCTGAAGAATTTCGATCCGCGATTTGGATTTGCCTATTCTCCGTTCAGCGACAACAAAACGTCGATTCGTGGAGGCTTCGGGATCTTCCACGATCCGATCGCGCCGCGCACTTACGCATCGGCCTATTACTTCGATCCGCCATTTTCGTCGGACGTGGTGATCGCCCCGACCTTCCCGTATCCCAACTTCGGGGCTGCTCCGGCGCCATCGCAGAGCAACGGTGTGGACTACAACACCGATTCCACACCGTATATCATGCAGTACAACTTCAATATCCAACGCGAAATCGCTCCGGCGACGATTCTTCAGGTGGGCTATGTAGGCTCGAAGGGCGTGCATCTGTTCTACCAGGCCGACCGCAACCCGCCCGTTCCGACGATTGGACCGGATGGACATCAGCAATTTGGATTCCTGATTCCGTTCGTGGGTCCCGAACCCAACGGTCGCGAGAATCCGGCCATCGGGTACTTCAACAGCGCCGAGGATGGCGCCAACTCGGTCTACAATTCGCTACAAGTCACTGTGAACCGGCGTTTCCAGCGCAATGTGCAGGGGCAGCTTTCTTACACGTGGTCGCATTGCATCGACGACAGCTCCAGCACCTACGGCTTGGAGGAAGGCGGCTTTCCGATTCAGAATCCGTACAACATGGCGGCCGACCGCGGAAGCTGCGCATTCGACCGGCGGCATTCCACCGTTGCCAGTCTTCTCTGGCAGATTCCCTTCCATGGTGCGTTCCCGGTCCATCAGTTGTTCGAAGGCTGGCAAGTAACCGGAATTGCTACGATCCACTCCGGCATTCCGTTCAACATCGGCGACGGATTCGACCAGGCGGGGACCGGGAATATTTTCGCTTATGACCGTCCGAATTTGAGTTCGGGCTTCAACAAGAACGACATCATCACCGGGACGTTGAACGAATATTTCAACCCGAACGCGTTTTCGCTCCCGCCCGTAGGCGAATTTGGAGATTTTGGCAGAGACGTCTTGACGGGACCGTTTTTCTGGAACATCGATTTTTCCACCATCAAGAACACCAAGCTTTCGGAGCGCTTCACGCTGCAGTTCCGCGCCGAGTTCTTCAACATTTTCAACCACGCCAACTGGGGCTTGCCCGACGCGGCCATATTTAGCCAGGGGTTCACGGCGACCGGCCAGCAGGCGATTAGCATCAATCCGGCCGCGGGACAAATCACGACTCTGGCGTCCAACATGCGCCAGATTCAGTTTGCGCTCAAGCTGATTTTCTGATTCTGTAGCGATCGCTTCTTAACGCGCGCGGTGCTGAGATCGCCGATATACGGCGCCGCCGGCTATACCGTCTGAGCGGCTCGCCAGCCCTTGGCATAGCTGGTCCGAACCACTTCCGAGTAAGGAGCCGGGCTGACGATTGCGCGGATTTGGGTTTGCTTGTGGCGTTCCACCGTGGTTTTCCCGGAGCCTCCGCCTTCTTCGCCCCAGACCAGCGTAACTTCGTGCCCGATCTCAACATCGGGATCCACGACGCCGAGCGACAACATCGTGCGCTCATTGAAACTATAGCCGCTGAACATCGACAGGCCGGCGATCTTGTCGCCATCCATTATTTTGTCGTAGGTCGCCGACGTATAATTCGGGTTCGGCAGGTCGATATATTTGCAGTTATCGCGGCTCAGCATGGAAACCAATGCCTTGCCGAGGTCGCCCGCATTCCAGGCGTAGGTCACCTTCCTCCGATGCGGTTGGCCGGCCATACCTTTCAGAGCGTCGCTCCCGATGAAGTCGTGGTCGAATTTGACAAATGACCCGTAGCCCAGTTCATACGGCGTCAGGTAATAATCTTCGATGTTGTGGGAGTAAAAACTACCCCCGATGGAGCCGCCCTTGCCTTCATAGCTGGCAGCGGGCAGCCACTGCCGGTAGGGCTTCATCTTCTCGCCCGTGTACACGGCCGGCAGAGGTGATGGAATCCATCCGGATTCGAGCGCATTGGTGGAGTACGCCCTCGCTCCCACTTGCAACAGGCCAAAATCCTTACCGGCCTCGAGAATGGCGGCTCGAATCTCCTCGCCTTGCTCGAAGGGTCCCCACACTTCTAACCCTGGCGCGCCGGCCATGCCGTGGCGCAGCGCAGGCACCTGCCGTCCGGCGATCTTGATGGCCCCCACATTGAAAAACTTGATGTCCGGAGCCGGTCCGCCGTTCAGCCGGTCGATGACCTGCTGCGCGTTGGGCCCTTGAATCTGGTAACGGTAGTGCCGGCGAATTACCGGTTTCGCGCCCGGCCGGGAGGGCGATCGATCGTCTTTTTCCGTGGTGACGTCGTACCCGCCGGTTTCGGCGTGAAATTGGATCCAATTCGCGGTGGGAGCACGACCGACAAAAGTGAACTTGTTCTCTTCAGTCCGAAACAGAATGCCATCGCCGATCACGTAGCCCGCGTAGCTGCAAGGAACGAACTGCTTGGCTCTGCTGGTGGGGAAGTTGGCAAAACTGTTGAACGCCAGATGCGAGAGCAACTTGAGCGCGTCCGGCCCCTCCAAATATTGCTCCACCATGTGATGCGATTGATCAAACAGAACGCAGGTCTCCCGCCAGGCGCGTTGCTCATCGCGCCAGTTGGTGAACTCCGGCGGGACCACCGGGTAGATGTAGGCTCCGATTTTTGAATTGCGGAGCAGGTCCACCGGGTTCCCTGCGCTCTGCAGCAGATCCTCCAAAGATTCGTGACGCACGCTAATCTCTCCTAGTAAACCAGTTCCATTAGCCGAGTTTTGACTCATGAATGACTTCGTGGGGTTGGTACCCACAGCCCCTTTCCCTACGCCCAAGAGGGCCCCGTGTAAGAATACCTCTCCAGATGGTGGGCGTCGATAAGGTCCGGTTGACTTAAGATATCAGTCCCAGTGATTTCCACGTTAATGGCGTGAGGCGCCCGGCTCTCTTTCACCGCCCGCGGCCATACCCTTTTCCAGGAATAGCTCGGCAATTAATCCGCGCAACCACTTACTGGCCGGGTCGTGTGTGTAGCGCTCGTGCCAGTGTTGCACCACATAGTAGGGCGGCAGGGGCAGGGGAACAGGCACCAACTTGATCCGCCCGGCGCTGGCGATCAACCTGCCCAGTTGCTCGGGAACGATTGCCACGCAATCGGCGCCGGTGATCATGCTCGATATTCCGAAGCATCCCGGAACCCGCAATCGCACCTTGCGGCGGATTCGATTGGCGTCGAGCGCCTTTTCGACGATTTCGATGCCGCTGCCGGGCGTTGTAAGCACCACGTGGGGTTCACTCTCGAATTGCTCCAAGGTCAAAGTGTGGTCGATGCGCGGATGATTGGCCCGCACGGCACAAACAAAGCGGTCCTTAAACAGCCTTTGCTGGCAGAAGCCTGAGCCCGTCGGGGGCATGTATCCCAGCGCTAAATCCAAGCGCCCGGCGTGCAGATGCCGAGCGGTCTCATCCGATATGTCCTGCAGCTCGATGCCGACGCCTCGCGCCGTTTCCTGCAAGCGCCTCATCAGCGCGGGCAGGATTGTAACTCTCGTGATATCGGTGGCGCCCAGGCGAAACGACCGGTCCGAGGTCGCTGGGTCAAACGCGATGCGGTGCACCAGTGCCGTCTCGAGCAAGCCCTCCGCCTTCTCCAACAGCTCGATCAATTCGCTCATCTGCGGCGTGGGTTCCATGCCGTCGGGGGTGCGAACAAAGAGCGGATCTTTGAAGTGCTTTCGCAATCTGGCAAGGCTCATACTGACGGCCGACTGGCTCAACTCCAGATTTTCGGCCGCCTGCGAGACGCTGCGTGTTTTGTTGAGTTCGTTGACGATGGTGAGGAGCCTAAGGTCGATATTCGTCATATTCCGCCGCTTCATCGGACTTTCGCTCTGCATGCATTTTTCGATGCAATTGCATGCACGGCAACAGTCTATCGCTTGCGGGACGCAAGTGTCAAACGCATGCCTGGATCGATGGATCAGCGCAAAGCCCGCTCAGCGGCGGCGAGGAGCCCGCACCCGGTCTCCATCGCAGTGCATGCATTAGGCTCAGAGTCTGTGATGCGATCAATCAGCGCGAATGAATATAAAACGAATGCACTCCGAGCGCAGAGAGGTGACGATCGGGTGCGGGAAGCTTCGCTTACTGCGGGGAGCTATTATCCGCGGAGCTTCCCTTGCACACATCGGTGATGCAGATGGAAGTTCCCGAAGCTGCTGGCACAGGAATGCCACGCGCCTTCATGAGCTTCGCGAGCAGCGCTTCGGTATCCGGATGCGCAATGGCGGATTGCACGCCGACACGCACCAAGCCACGCGAGTAATCAATCGGCTCCCAGCGGTGGCCCTTGAGCTTACCGACGAAGGTATCGCGGCTGCCGTTATCTTCGGCATCCAGTTTCGCGCCGTGATCCACCAGCAGTAGCACCACGTCGTTGCGGCCCTTATGTGCCGCACCATGTAGCGCTGTGCGTCCGTCTTTATCTGCGATATTCGGATCGATACCCAGATCGAGGCACATCTTCACGGCTTCCAGGTTTTCCGCTTTGGACCATTCATATGTGACGCCTTCGACCCAACCGATGCCTGCCGCCACCATTAGAGCGGTATCGCCGTTCGAGGTGGCAATCTTGGGATCGGCGCCGTGGGCCAGCAACAGCTTCATTACCTCTACATCGCCGGATTGGGCGGCGCGCAAGAAGGGCGTAGCGCCGTCTTCATAAAGCCACTGCATGGTGAAGATGGTCCGGGTTTCCGTGCTATCGCCTTTGCAATGCCCGGGCGTCGATTCAACTCCGCAGACTCGCGCGTTCACATTCGCACCTTTGGCGATCAGCATTTTGATCATGTCCAGATGGTCCATGTCGGGCTGGCGCACCGGATAATCGCCGCCCTCAATGTTGCGATTGTCGACGGCGATGTAGAGCGGCGTCCAGCCGCCATCGTTGGCAATATTTGGATCGGCTCCGTGGTCCAGAAGGTACGCAGCGAGTTTGTAGTGCCGGTTCTGGATCGCGGTGAGAAGCGCGGTCCAGCCGTAGTGGGTCCTCTGATTGACGTTGGCATGCGCCGCCAAAAGGAGCTCCGCGCATTCCATGGAATTCTGGCGCGCCGCCAGCACCAGCGGCGTTAAGCCGCCGCCCTTGGTATTCTTCACAATGCCGAAGGCACGGGCGGCCGCCGCGGCATCTTTCGCGGCGAGGATCTTGGCCGGGTCCTTCTCGCCATCCGAGGCCTCTTCCGCCGCCTTTTCAAAGGTGCGCCGGCGGAAAAATTTCTCCTGCGCCGCGCGTTGTTCGATGTTGGGGGCAAGGTAGGCCGTGCCGCCTTTGGAATCGAAGCCCGATGCGACGCTCACGTCGGCGCCGTGCTGAATCAGCAATTTCACTGCGTCCGCATGTCCCTGTTCGACGGCCCACATCAGAGCGGTGGTTCCGCGCAACGATTCTTTCGCGTTCACCTGGGCGCCGCGTTTGAGCAGCAGCTGAAGCGCGGGGAGACTTCCGTTCCGCGCGGCAAACATGAGCGGTGTCTCATCGTGCACGCCGAGTTCGTTCACGTCCGCGCCGGCATCCAAGAGTTTGGCGATCATCGGAGCGTCGCCGCGGATCGCCGCCAGCTGCAGTGGGGTCCGGCCATCGTGGTTGGCGAGCTTCGGATTGGCGCCCGCTTTGAGCAGCACATCCGCCAGTTGCAGATTGCTGCGGTACGCGGCCCATTGGAGAGCCGTAGCGCCATCGGCCTGCGGCGCATTGACGTCGGCTTTGTCATGCAACAGGGTTTGGACCGTGGCGGTGTCGCCGTTCATCGCCGCATCGGCAACCGGACTGTTGCCGGCGACGGCGAACTGCACCGACGCTCCACAGAGAATCAATACAAAGAATAATGAGCGGTTTGTATAGGGCATTGACGATTCACCACAATTTTTCACTGGCTAAACGCGCGCCTTCCACCAGACTTTCGAACTTGGCCCACATTACGGTGGGATGAACGCGCTGAATCACCTCAGATTGCGCAAATCCGCAGTCGCTGCCTGCGATCACGTTTTCGCGTCCCACCAAACCGGCATAGCGTACGATACGGTCCGCAACCAATTGGGGATGTTCCACCGTGACGGTATGATGGGTGATTACTCCGGGAATTAAAATCTTGCCGGCGGGCAGCTTCTTGTTCTCCCAGACGCGCCATTCGTGCTCGTGCCGGACGTTTGCCGCTTCAATGGAATAAGCGCCCGCCCGCACCCTGAGAATTAAATCCACGATCTCGTCCAGCGGCGCGTCGGCCACATGCGGAACATGCCAACTGCCGAAGCACACGTGATATCGGATGCGATCCTCGGGAATTCCGGCAAGCGCGTGGTTCAGGGCTTCCACCCGTAAGTTGGCCCATTCGCGATACTTCTCCGGGCTCTGCTGCACCAGATGATCGTACATGTTCGCCAGCACGGCGTCGTCGACCTGGAGAAGCAAACCGGCGCCATGTATCGCGCGGTACTCCTCTCGAAGCGCGTCCGCAATTGCATAGACGTAATCATGGTCGCTGAGGTAATACTCATTTACGCCATCATAGGCAGTGCTGGCGGGCGCCACGGAGGTGAGAAACGCTTCCTCCACTTTGACTTGCCGCAGGGCTCCGGTGAAATTCGCAATGGCGCGATCGATCGGAGTGTGATCTTGATAACGAATCGGGCCGGTGCAGGCCTCGGTCCTCGTTCCGGCCGCCAGCCTTGGAAATTCCTGGAAAATGGCCTCGGAGAACCGCTCCCGATCGCGCCCCAGCCACAATACCGGGCGCAGCTGGTTGGGGCGAATTTCAAACCCGCTGATCCGGTTCAGAACATAATTGGACCAACTCGATTTGCCGTATTCCCCGTCGCTGACGATGTCGATACCGGTTTCGGCCTGCTTGCGGACTACTTCCAGGGTCTGCTGGCAAAGTACCGTGTCGTACTGCTCCAAGTCCTTGGGTTGTTCGCCCGGCGGAGCAAGCTCACGCAGTTCCTTGGGCCGGACCAGACTTCCTACGTGGGTGGTCAGTATACGCTGTTCGCTACGCTTCATGAGTTAGGGACGCCCTCCAAAGCATAGCGTCCACCGCCGCGGCCGGTCGATAGGGGATTTCGAATCGCACCTATCACCGTTAGTGATGCGGCTTTGAGGTCAAGGAAACTGCTAGTTACGAAAATGGCCAGTCCCCTGATGCAATATCGTATCAAAAGACCTGAAGGCGAATATCCGCTCGCGTCCATTGACGCGCTGCAAACCTCCACCTAACATGAGGCGTGCTCAAGAGGACTTCGTCCCCGCGAACGCCCCTGGAGGATGAGCTCATCCAGTTGCTGGACAGCCACGTTCCGAGCGCCCGGGATCGCCAGGTGGTTCGGCGGGTTCTGGGCTGGGATGGTTTGGGCGGCTGTCTGCTGGCGCAGGCGGGCGCCGAACTTGGCATTAGCCGCGAACGGGCGCGTCAAGTCTATAGCCGCGCCATCGGGCAGATTCAGACATCCGAACTCAGTTCGACCCTCGGCCAGGTTCTTACGTTCGTGCAGCGGCGGCGGAACCGGTCGGCGGAGGATATTGAAGCCGAATTGCAATTGCACCGGTTCACCAGGCATCGCTTCGGGATGCAGGCTCTCTACGATACCGCGCGAGCGCTCGGACGCACTCCCGCGTTCGCGCTGGAAGAGGCGGGCGGCAAACTGTTTGTCGTGGCGAGGGTCGGCATGGTAGGTTCCATTCTAAAGGCCGCGCTGCGATCGAGCAGCCGGTACGGAATTCAGACTGTCGCGGAAATGTGCAGCGCCATCCCACCGGACTGCCGAAGCGCGAACGATCTGCTGTTGGTTCGTCAAGTTTTGGCGACGCGGGGCGACCTCCGTTGGCTGGACGCATCCAAGCAGTGGTTCTGGTTGGCGTCCGTTCCGCGGAATCCTGTGGTGCGCTGCATCAAGAAGGTCCTTCAGTATGCCGGTTCCGTGCGGTTGGCCGACATTCAACAGGCGTCCCAACGATTGCCGCGAAAACGGAAGAAACCGATATCGCGGGAAGCGCTCATTGGGTTCTGCCAGCAGGCGTCGTTTTGCCGTTTCGAAAACGGATTGGTCGAGCTGGTCGGCTCTCTTGGCCCTACGCCGCTGTTGAGCGGCGCCGAGGTGAAGGTTTGTCGAATACTCCAGCGGAATGGGAACGAAATGAAATTTGGATGCCTGGAGGCGCAGTGCGCGGTCGCGGGAGTCAAAAAATCGAACCTATGGCGTATCGTGCAGTATTCGCCGCTGATTTTTCGGCCGGCGCCCCGGCTCTATGCGCTGGTGACATCCCGTCCGAATCGGGCAGGCACGCTGAACGTCCGAACCGCCTAGCCTTTTACTTCACGTAGTGCTGGAGGTCCCGTTCGCCTTCGTTGCATTCGAATTCCATGATGTCCTTGCCTTCCTTGTCGGCACGAATCGGGAAGGCCATGGTCCATGGCTTGGTGTAAACCTTGGGATCGTCGAGCGTGGCTCGGTACTCGATCAGATTGGGATTAATCATCGTATAGCGCTCGACGACGTGCAGTTGATCGCTGTGAAAATTGGCCGCCATGTCGAGCCAGGTTTCATCGTTGAAGCCGTTTACGTCGACCACCAGCGTGTCGCCTTCCCAATGACCCACGGAGTCGCCCATCCAGGTATTGAGAACATCGCGCCCGGTCGGGTGTTGATGCGATCCATCGGTGTGGATGATGCGGATGCCGTGCGGGTATTCGTACAAGAAAACCACCAGGCCCGGCTTCTCGACCACTTCCCAGGGAAACGGCGTATAAACGGCTCGCGGAACGCCGGGAAGATGGCAATGCGCCTGCGGATCGTTGGAGGCGTCCTTGAAAAGCTCCGCTCTTTTCTTGAGCGCCCACGCCTGATAGGGGATCTTGTGATTGTTATCGACAACCACGCCCTTACCCGCCGGAATGCCGTATTGGGCCTCATGATCCTCGACGTCCCAAGGCGCCAGAGTATCGGCCAGCCAAAGGCCGGACATATCCGGATGACCGTCCGCCGTTCGCTTGAACGGAGCAGGTTTATCGTCTTTGGGATCGTGGTGTTGAAACTGGGCTTGGGCTAACCGCGGCGTGAGCGTGAGCGCCGCGGTCAACAAGATGCTCGCGGTA
>Ga0335074_10000704_pt1 | contig 46358 bp, 43 predicted proteins | sample Lox_Sample_23_FD_206715 | JGI IMG/M metagenome (GOLD analysis project Ga0335074, IMG submission 206715) | Soil microbial communities from Loxahatchee National Wildlife Refuge, Florida, United States - Lox_Sample_2.3 | ecosystem: Environmental > Terrestrial > Soil > Wetlands | place: USA...
AAGGAATGCGAGTTCCGCTTCAACTACGGATCGCCTAAACAGCAGTTCGAACAACTCAAAAAATGGGCTAACCTCTAACCCTTATCTACGTCAGCCCCTTCTTTTTTTGCGCCGCCACTCCGCACGGAAAATAACGTACACGGACGAAATTCGCCGTGTTCGGCCCTGTTTTTCGACGCAGGGTTTTGATCCGACATGCGGGGAAGCCTTGCGCCACAGGCCTCGCATGCATGCCGCGCGAAGGTCGCGAAGCTGCATCGCCCTGTTCGCAGCCCTGTTCGCAGGGCCCGCCTGCACGGACGACGAAACGGCAACGGCGGCGGAAAATCCCTATCCCTCCGGCCCCAGCGCCAGCAGGTCGGTCAGCGCGGCCTTGATGAGGTAGCCCAGCATCAGCGGTCCCAAGCCGATCAGCACGGAGCCCGGGATGCTCGCGTAGATCCAGCAGGGGATCAGCAGATACGCCGTGCCCATGAAGAGCAGCTGGATTGCGATCACGGCCGCAAGACCCAGCACGAACACCAGTCCGGTGGCGCCCAGGATTTCGGGACGGCCTTTGCGTTCGAGGCGCACCAGCGCGGCCTCCATGCGGATGCGCGACAGCGCGGAGCCCAGGAAGATGAAGGCCGCGAGCCAGGCGAACGCCGACGAGGCGATGCGTCCGCCGTCGAGGCCGCACTGGCCGAGCTGCGTTTCGAGCGCCTGCTGGCCGGGAATGGCGAAATGCACGGCGGCGATGAGCGCGCCGACGGCGCCGCCGGAAGGATGCGCGGGCGCATAGTTCGTCTGCACGGCGAAGATCAGGACCACAAAGACGGCGAAGACGATCTCGTCGAAACCGGGCAGCACGTGATGGGCGCGGAGCTTCGCCAGCGCCGCCATGCCCGAATGCGACGCCGACGCCGCGTAGCCGCCGACGAAGAGAAGGCCCATGGCGCCGAACAGCGCGGTGCAAAGTCCGACCTGCTGCAGGGCCGAGACGAGATCGGTGCCCGAAGCCATGGCAAGCGACACCGCATGCGCACCGGCGAAGACGCAAAACGCAATCCAGGCTTTCGCCAAAAGGCGCGCTACGCCCATGCCCCTCAGCCCCTCCCCTTATCCGCGTCCCGGCCGATTACGCCGAAGCCGCAAAACGCGCGTCCTTCATGCGTTCGGCCCTGAGGCCTTCGGCCATCAGGAAAGCAAGCTCCAGCGCCTGGTTCGCATTGAGCCGCGGATCGCAATGCGTGTGATAGCGGCTCGACAGATCGTCTTCGGAAATGGCCTGCGCGCCGCCCAGGCACTCCGTCACGTTCTGGCCCGTCATCTCGAAATGCACGCCGCCCGCATGCGTGCCTTCGGCGCGGTGCACGTCGAAGAAGGTTTTCACTTCCTTGAGGATGCGCTCGAACGGCCGCGTCTTGAAACCCGTCTGCGAGGTCACGGTGTTGCCGTGCATGGGATCGGACGACCAGACGACCTTGGCGCCTTCGCGGGCGACCGTGCGAATGAGGCGCGGCAGCTTGTCGGCGATCTTGTCGGCGCCGAAGCGGCAGATCAGCGTGAGGCGCCCCGGCTTGTTGTCCGGATTGAGGATGGCGATCAGCTTCAGGAGATCGTCGTCCGTCATGCCCGGCCCGCATTTGAGGCCGATGGGATTCTTGATGCCGCGGCAGAACTCGACATGGGCGCCTGAGGGATCGCGCGTGCGGTCGCCGACCCAGATCATGTGCGCGGATGTGTCGTACCAGTCGCCGCTGGTGGAATCGATGCGCGTCATCGCCTGCTCGTAGCCGAGCAGGAGGCCTTCGTGGCTGGTGTAGAAGTCCGTCGTGCGCAATTGCGGCGTCGATTCCGGCGTGATGCCGCAGGCTTCCATGAATTCGAGGGTCTCGGAAATGCGCTGCGCCAACGCCTTGTAGCGCTCGCCCGCCGGCGAACCGGCGATGAAGCCCAGCGTCCAACGGTGCACGTTGTGCAGATCCGCGTAACCGCCGGAGGCGAAGGCGCGCAGGAGATTGAGCGTCGCCGCCGATTGCGCATAGGCCTGCATCAGGCGCTGCGGATCGGGCGCGCGCGCTTCGGCCGTGAACGCGATGTCGTTGACGTTGTCGCCGCGATAGGAGGGAAGCGTCACCCCGTCGCGCGTTTCGGTCTCGGCGCTCCTGGGCTTGGCGAACTGTCCGGCGATGCGGCCCACTTTGACGATCGGCATGGCGGCGCCGAAGGTAAGGATCACCGACATCTGCAGGAGCACGCGGAACGTGTCGCGGATGTTGTCGGGATGGAACTCGGCGAAGCTTTCGGCGCAGTCGCCCCCCTGCATGAGGAAAGCCTTGCCCTCGGCCACCTGGCCGAGCGCGGCCGTCAGGTTGCGCGCCTCGCCTGCGAAAACCAGGGGCGGATGGGTCTTGAGCCGGGTTTCCACGGCCGCCAAAGCCTCAGGGTCCGGGTAAACCGGCACCTGGCTGATGGGCTTGGCCCTCCAGCTCTGAGGGCTCCAGGGTTGGGCCACGCAGGCCTCCTATCTCGTGCCCACCGGATATACGAAATGGGCCAAGCCTTTGCCAGCGGGGCGCGGCCAAGTGGTGAACGCCGGAAAAGCGTCACAATCGCTCGGGTCCAGGTTGGGGAGGCGTCCAGGCGCGGCGCCGCGACCGCTCGATCCAGATCGGGCATTTTCAGCGCAGCGGACGCGGAGGTTGCGCTGAAAATTTCGACGGCTACGGCACCTTCGAGTAGGACTTCGTCCGCATCGTCACGAGCTCTTCGGCAGCGGTGGGATGGAGCGCGATCGTCTGATCAAACTGTGCCTTTGTGGCGCCCATCTTGAGCAGAACGGCCACGACCTGGATGATCTCGGCGCCGTCCACGCCGAAGATATGGCAACCGAGCACGCGGTCGGTCTTTTGGTCGACGATCATCTTGAACAGCGAACGCTCCCCGCCGCCGCCGAGCGTGCGCTTCAATGGCCGGAACAGCGATTTGTAGACGTCGATCGTGTGACCGTGCTCCAGCGCCTCGTGCTCCGTCAGCCCCACGACGCCGATCTCCGGCTGGGAGAACACGGCCGTCGGCACGCAGGAATGATCGACCGGCGTCGGCTTCTTGTCGAACACGGTTTTGACGAAGGCCATCGCCTCGTGGATCGCAACCGGCGTCAGCGCGAGACGGTCCGTCACGTCGCCTATCGCATAGATGTGATCGATATTGGTCTTCGAAAAGCGGTCGACCTCGACGCGGCCGCGCTTGCCCGTCTTCACGCCCGTCTTCTCGAGGCCGAGGCCCGCCGTGTTCGGCGTGCGCCCGATCGCCAGCATGCATTGGTCGACTTCGATCATTTCGTGCTTGTCGGTGAAGACGAAAAGCTCGTCGCCGCGCTTGTCGACCCTGTGAATGGTGCGATCGAGCACGAGGCGGATGCCGCGCTTCGTCGTCGCCTCGGTCACCTGATCGCGCATGTCTTCGTCAAAGCCGCGCAGGATCTTGGGACCGCGATAGCAGAGCGTCACATCGGCGCCGAGACCAGAGAAGATGTGCGCGAACTCGACCGCGATATATCCGCCGCCGGCGATGAAGATGCGCCTGGGGAATTTCTCGAGATAGAAGGCTTCGTTCGAGGTGATGCAATGTTCGGTGCCGGCAACGCCGCCCGTATCGCGCGAGGGATGTCCGCCGGTGGCGATCAGGATGTGGGCGGCCGTGACCGTCCTGCCCGATTTGAGAAGCTTGATCGTATGCGGGTCGACGAATTCGGCGCGCTCCATGAATATCTCGACACCCGCCGCGTCGACGTTCTTGTGATAGAGGCCTTCGAGCCGCGCGATTTCCTTGTCCTTGTTGGCGACGAGCACGTTCCAGTCGAATTTCGGCGTTGGCACCGTCCAGCCGAAGGCTCCGGCGTCCACGAAATCCTCTGCGAAATGGCTCGCGTAGACGAAGAGCTTCTTCGGGATGCAGCCGCGGATCACGCAGGTGCCGCCGAGCCCGTATTCTTCCGCGATCGCCACGCGCGCGCCCGTCTGCGCCGCCATGCGGCTGGCCCGCACGCCGCCGGAACCGCCGCCGATGACGAAGAGGTCGTAGTCGTATGCCATCCTATTTCCCTTCGATCACCTCGACGCCCTGCTCGCCCGCGAGGATCAGCGTGCTTGCGAGCCCTACGAACAAACCGTGCTCCACCACGCCCGTGATTTCGGAAAGCGCACGGCCGAGGCCCGCCGCGTGATCGATCATGCCCAACGGGCAGTCATAGATGAGGTTCCCGGCATCGGTTTTGAAGGGCTCGCCGTCGCGCAGGCGCAACACCGGCGCGACGCGGTGATAGCCGAGCCCGTCCAGCACATGGATGACGCGCGCAACGGTCGTGCCATGGCCGAATGTTTCGACTTCCAGCGGCAGGGGAAATCGCCCGAGCTTTTCCACGAGCTTCGACCGGTCGGCGATGACGATCATCTTTTTGGCTGACGCGGCCACGATCTTCTCGCGAAACAACGCGCCGCCGCCGCCTTTGATGAGCGACAAGGCGCGGTCGGCTTCATCGGCGCCGTCGATGTCGAGATCGAGCGGGGCCAGCGTGTCGAGATCGGCCAGGGGGATCGAAAGCGACCGCGCGAGCTCCGCCGTGCGCTTCGACGTCGCCGCGCCGACGATCTTGAGGCCGCCTTTGACACGGGGGCCCAGCACTTCGAGAAACGCTTCCGCCGTCGTACCCGTGCCGAGGCCGAGCTTCATGCCGTCCTCGACGAAATCGAGGGCTTTGAGCGCGGCAGCGTGTTTCAGGGCGGCGGGATCGGACATGAGAAGGACGATAGCGAGTCCTTATTCCACCGTCACGCTCTTGGCGAGATTGCGCGGCTGGTCGACATCGGTGCCTTTGGCGACGGCCGTATGATAGGCCAGGAGCTGAACGGGCAGCGCATAGACGAGCGGCGCGAGCAGGGCATCGACTTCCGGAACTTCGATGGTCGCCCAAGCGCGTTCGCCCGCTTCGGCGAGGCCCCGCTTGTCGGAAATCAGGATCACCTTGCCGCCGCGCGCCATCACCTCCTGCATGTTGGAGACGGTTTTCGCGAACAGCGGATCGTGCGGCGCGATGACGATGACGGGCACGGTCTCGTCGATTAGCGCGATGGGTCCGTGTTTCATTTCGCCGGCGGCATAACCTTCGGCATGGATGTAGGAGACTTCCTTCAACTTCAATGCGCCTTCGAGCGCCAGCGGATAATGCACGCCGCGGCCGAGATAGAGCACATCGCGGGCTTTGGCGAGTTCGAGCCCGAGTGCTTCGATCTTCGGTTCCTGCTTCATAAATTCGACGATGTGACGCGGCGTCTCGAGCAGATGCGTGCAGCGGGAGGATTCCTGCTCCGCCGACAACACGCCGCGCACCCGGCCGGCCGCGATGGCAAGCGCCGCCAGCGCGCCCAGCTGGCAGGTGAAGGCCTTCGTCGAGGCGATGCCTATTTCGGGACCCGCGAAGGTGGGCAGCACGATATCGGCTTCGCGCGCGATCGAGCTCTCCGGCACGTTGACGATGGCAAGCGTCGTCTGGCCTTGCGCCTTCGCGTCGCGCAGTGCCGCCAACGTGTCGGCCGTTTCGCCCGATTGCGAGATGAAGAGCGCTACGCCGCCTTTCGGATAGACGGGCTCGCGATAGCGCAGTTCCGAGGCGACATCCGTCTCGCACGCCAGCCGCGCCATCATCTCGAACCAGTATTTGCCGACGAGGCCCGCATAATAGGCTGTGCCGCAGGCCGAGATCGTCAGCCGCGTCGCGTTCTTCAGCGCCTCGATCGCCTTCTTCTCACGCAGCACAACGGCAAGCGCCGAAGGATCGACGTAATGCGTGATCGTGTGGCCGAGAACTTCCGACTGTTCGTGGATCTCCTTCGCCATGAAATGGCGATAGCCGCCCTTGTCGACGAGCGCGGCCGAAGCGCTCGCGATCGTCACTTCGCGGTTCGCGACGCGGTCTTTCGCGTCGTAGATCGTGACCTCGGCGCCCTTGAGCACGGCGACGTCGCCGTCTTCGAGATAGGCCACGCGGTTCGTGAACGGCGCCAGCCCGAACGCGTCGGAACTGAGGAACGCGGCGTCCGTACCGTAACCGACCGCAAGCGGCGGACCGGAACGCGCGCCGATGACGAGCGATTCCTCACCGGCGAAGATCATGGCAATCGCATAGGCGCCCGTGAGACGCCGCACCGCCGTCATCGCCGCCTTCACCGGATCAAGGCCCCGATCGAGATAATCCGTCACAAGATGCACGACGACTTCGGTGTCGGTTTCGGACTGGAATTTGTGGCCCCTGGCGATCAGCTCCTCGCGCAGCTCGCGGAAATTCTCGATGATGCCGTTGTGCACGACGGCGACGCGCGCGGAGGCGTGCGGATGGGCGTTGCCTTCGGTCGGCGCGCCATGCGTCGCCCAGCGCGTGTGACCGATGCCGGTGCGGCCCGGCAGCGGATGCGACGCCAAGACCTTGCCCAGTTGCGAAAGCTTGCCGGGCGCACGGCGGCGCTCGATGTGGCCGTCGACCAGCGTGGCGATGCCGGCGGAATCATAACCGCGATATTCGAGGCGCTTCAGCGCATCGAGAATCTCGCCCGACGCGTCGTCCTTGCCTGCAATGCCAACGATACCGCACATGTTTCAAGACCCTTTTTTGCCGTCTTTGGCTTTCGCCGCTTTTTCCGCCTTTTTGCGCGCGCGGAATTTTTCCGCCCAGCCGGGCACGCTTTTCTGCTCGGCACGCACCACGGCCAGCGCGTTCTCTTCGACGGGCTTCGCGATCGTCGAGCCCGCACCCACATAGGCGCCGTCGCCGATTGTCACCGGCGCCACCAGCGCGGAATTCGAGCCGATGAACGCGCCCGCGCCGATATCGGTGTGGTGCTTGTCGAAGCCGTCGTAATTGCACGTGATGGTGCCTGCGCCGATGTTGGCGCCGGCGCCCACACGCGCATCGCCGAGATAAGCCAGATGATTGGCCTTGGCGCCTTTCTCGACGCGCGCGTTCTTCACTTCGACGAAATTGCCGATGTGAACGTCGTCTTCGAGGCGCGCGCCGGGGCGGAGCCGCGCGAACGGTCCCACGATCGCGCCCTTGCCGATCTCCGCACCTTCGATATGCGAATTGGCCTTGATCACCGCACCGGTCCTGACCGTCACACCCGTTCCGAAAAAGATATTGGGCTCGAGCTGCACGTCGGGTTCGAGCACGGTGTCGTAACTGAGGAAAACAGTTTCCGGCGCGATCATGCCCACGCCGGCGGCCAGCGCCGCTTCACGCAGACGTTTTTGCATCGCAGCTTCCGTGGCAGCGAGCTCGGCGCGACTGTTGACGCCCATAGTTTCAGCTTCGTCTGCTTCGATCACGGCGCATCGCACGCCGTCGGACTTCGCGAAAGCAGGGATGTCGGTCAGGTAATACTCGCGCTGCGAGTTCTCGTTTTTCAACATGGCAGCCCAGCGAAAAAAACTCTTCGCATCGGCGGCCATCATGTTCGCGTTGCAGAGATTGACGCTTCGTTCGGATTCGTTCGCATCTCTGTATTCGACAATCCGATCGAGCATGCCGTCAGAATCGACAATCACACGTCCATAGGCTTTGTTCTGCGAACGGAAGGCAACGAGCGCCATGCCCGCTTTCTCGCGTGCGGCGAAAGTGTCCTCGAACGTCGCTGACGTGAACAGCGCGTGATCGCCATTGCTTACAACCAACGCGCCGGCGAAATCGCCCAGCGCCAAACGTGCGCAGGCCGCTGCATGGCCCGTACCCAGCTGCTCGGACTGGACGACGCTTTCCGCGCCCTCGCGCGCCGCGTAGGCACGCACCTCTTCGGCATTGGGCGCCGTCACGACGACGATGCGCGCAGCACCCGCGCCTTTCAGCGCCGCGATCGCATGGCCCAGGATCGGTCGGCCCGCGACGGCATGCATCACTTTCGGCTTGGCGGATTTCATCCGCGTGCCTTGCCCCGCCGCCAAAATTATGCCCGCTCGTCCTGTCATGCTCTGTCTCAATCTCGATGCTTCCGATAACCTGCCCACGAATCGCGGCAAAATGACGATTTGCGACCGTATATTGCCACGAGAATCTCCCGCACCGGCTGCCCTATATGACCTCGCCCGCGCTTGTTTTCGACCTCGACGGCACGCTTGTCGACACCGCGCCCGACCTGATCGGAGCGCTTAACGCAGTTCTCGTGAGCAAAGGCCGCCCAATGGTAAAGATCGGGGACGTGCGCCACCTTGTGGGCCATGGCGCGCGGGCCATGCTGGACCGGGCCATGCAGATGACCGGCGAGCCCGTACCGCCCGAAAGTCTGCCCGCGCTGCTTGACGCCTTCATCGCCCATTATCGCACCCATATCGCGGCTGAAAGCCGGCCTTTTGCGGGCGTCGAAGAGACGCTTGCGGCGCTGCAGGCGGACGGCGCGCGTATGGGCGTGCTCACCAACAAGCCGCAGGAGCTGACCGATCTTCTCATCCCGGAGCTGGACTTCGCCCGTTTCTTCCGCGCGATCCACGGCGCGGGCAAGCTCGAAGTCGTGAAACCGAACGCGCGCGTCTTTCGTCATGTGATCGAAGAAATAGGCGGCGAAGGATCGGGCGCGGTGATGATCGGCGACAGCGCGACGGATGTCGCCACCGCGCGGGCGGCGGGTTGTCCTTCCATCGTACTCACCTACGGCTATTCGCCGGAGCCCGTCGAGACGCTCGGCGCCGATCGCGTGACCGACGATTTCCGCGAAATCCCGCGGCTCGTCAGGGAACTGCTGGGCTGAGATCACAACTATTGACCAAATATTAACGCGGGTCCGGGAAAGTTCCCGCAAGCCGCCGAACCCATCGGGTCCGATAATGCCACGCGTGAAGACTCAGCCCATCGCGACCCCTTCGAATTCGTCGATGTCGATCCTTGGGCCGCAGGAGATCTCCTCGAAGGTGATCTCGGACGTGCTGGCCGTCTGGCAATCGCGCGCCGGCAAGCACGATATACCGGCCCGAGACGCCGTGCTGCCCAAACCGATGGCACCGTTCATGCGCCACATCAGCCTCATGAGATGGATCGCCGAGGAGAGCGACTACGAGACGCGCTTTATCGGCGACGCGCACGTGCAGGCTTACGGAGAAACTGCGCCGGCCGGCCATCGCATGAGCACGACGATTGCGGAAAGGCCGGAATTCGGAAACATGCTGAAATCCAGTTACGACATGGCGCGGATGCGGCGCACGCCGCTCATCATTCGGGGCTTTATCGGCCCTGAATTCCCCGATGCCAGGTTCGTCTGGTTCGAGACGGTCTATCTGCCGCTCCGTGGGCCTGCCGACGATGTCGAGTTCGTGATGAACGCCGCCGTCTATCAGCCGAAAGACGGCGCCTGGCCCACCTGAGTGTTATGGCTCGCAAATGCGGGCATTTTGCTTGGTGGAAAGAGCACAAGGAACTATCGCGTCAACTTTCGACACGAATTCGAATCAATTCCCCACTTCCCCTTACACCGCGTCACAAGAGATCGGGTCCAACATGGCCGTGCAATCGAGCGGGGCGGATATCCCTTGTACACGATCGTGACGGCCTCTCAGAAAGGCGGTTCCGGCAAGACGACGCTTTCGGGGCATCTCGCCGTGGAAGCGGATCGCGCCGGCGCAGGGCCTGTCGTGCTCATCGACACCGACCCGCAGGGAAGCCTTGCGCATTGGTGGAACTCGCGCGCCCTGCCGACGCCGCTGTTCGTGAAAGCGGGGCTGACCGATTTGGGCCGCGCGCTGGCGCAACTGAAAGAAGCGGGCGTCAAGCTCGCCTTCATCGACACGCCACCCGCGATCACCGCATCGATCTCCCATGTCGTGGGCTTTGCCGATCTCGTCATCGTTCCGACGCGGCCCTCGCCCCACGATCTGCGCGCCGTGGGCGCCACGGTCGACATAGCCGAACGCCACAAGAAACCGGTGATCTTCGTGCTGAACGCGGCAACCGCGCGCGCGCGCATCACGGCGGAATCCGCCGTGGCACTGTCGCAGCACGGCATGGTGGCGCCGGTGACGATCCATCATCGCGTGGATTTCGCGGCCAGCATGGTCGACGGCCGCACCGTCGGCGAGGTCATGCAGAAATCGACTTCGGCGAAAGAGATCTCCGAGCTCTGGAACTACATCCAGTTCCGCCTGTCGCGGCTGATGCACGATCCGAAGCTGATCCCCGAATTCATGCCGCGCGACCAGGCGGTGGCGCCGCTTCTGAGCGCCATGCAGGAATCCGCGATGCCGGAAGAAGCAGACGATGAAGCCGCGGCCGAGCCACCCGTCGAGGACGAAGTCCAGACGGTCGAACCGCCGCCCTTCTATAAGGGCCCCGAGCGGCGCATCAATCCGCCGGGCACGCCCTATCCCGGGGTCGAGCGCCGCGCCAACACGTTCGGCCGGCGCACCACGCTTTCCTATCATCATCATGACGAAGCCGGAGGCCGCAAATGAACCGGCCGCGCTACGCACCGATCACGTCGCATCTGCTTGTGCGCAAGGGCGAAGCGAAGCCCTGGCAGGTGCCGGGCACGGAAGGCGCGGAATTCGCGACTGTGCCGGAGAACATCGTGCCCGTGAAAGCCGAGCATCATTTCACGGATGAAGAGCTGCAATCGGCGACCGACTATCAGAACTGGAAGCGCGCACGCGAAGCGGAAGCCCCGAGTCACGACCGCAGACATCCGCAGCAGCGCCGCGAGCATTATCCGCCGCCGCCGGTGCAGCACGACATGGACGAGCACAGCAAACGTCTGACGCTGCGGCTGACGCCGGCGGAATATGAGCGGCTCGGCATCATCGGCGTGAAGCGCGACATGACGCGCCAGCAGCTTCTGCGCCATGCCATCGACTGCTATCTGGCAGCCGCCAAGGTCGAGTATCAGGCGGCCTGCGGCTGCCTTTCCGGCGAAGGCTGCCGCGGGGACTGCTAGGTCACGGGAATTGGCCCGCGATCCTGCTACGCAGCTTGGCAGGACCCGCAACACGATCCTCCGTAGCCTTGGCCAAGGAGGGATGCGGACTGGCTTGACGCTCGCGCCCCCTCCGCCCTATAGCCCGCTGGCCGATTTTGGGCCGCGCAGGTTGAAGAGCCAAAGCAACATGGGCCGACTGATCGCCGGCTATCGCGCGTTCCGCGACGGGCGGTGGCAGACGGAGCACGAGCGCTATGTCGAGCTCGCGCGCGATGGGCAAAGACCCGAAACGCTCGTCATCGCCTGCAGCGACTCGCGCTCCGATCCCGCCACGATCTTCAACGCGCGCCCGGGCGAACTGTTCGTGGTCCGCAACATCGCGGCGATCGTGCCGCCGCTGGAGATCGACGATTCCCATCACGGAACGACCGCGGCGATCGCCTTCGCGGTTCTGGTTCTGAAGGTCCGCAACATCCTGGTTTTGGGACACGCGCAATGCAGCGGTGTCGCTGCGGCGCTCGACAGAAGCTTCGGCGACGATGTCCCGTTCCTGCGCTCCTGGATCGATCTCCTGACTCCGGCCGTCCAGCGCGCGTCGCCTTCGGCCGACGAAGCAACGCGACATGCATCGCTGGAGCGCGACACCGTGGTTCTCTCCATGGAACGGCTGCGGAGCTATCCCTTCATCGCCGAGCGTCTTGCGTCGGGAGAACTTGAGATCAACGGCGCCCGTTTCGGGATCGCCGACGGAAAGCTGGAGATCTTCGATCCCGCCAGCCGGGCGTTCGAAGCCGTCTAACGGCGATCGCTGCCCTGCTTCAGGCGCACGCCGCGACCGCCCTCATGGCTCGTCGTATTTTCGCCGATCAGCACGATGCCGAGTGCGTCGAGCGCGCCGATGAGCTTCATCAGCGAATCGACGTTGCCGCGGATGACGCCGTCGCTCGCCTCCATCCGCTGAATGGTCGGAACGGAAAGCCCCGACAGATCGGCGAGCTCGCGCTGGTCGATGCCGGCCAGCGCGCGCGCGGCGCGCAGTTGGGCCGCCGTGATCATGCCGCGGTATCCCCAAAAAACGGTCCTGGAAAAATCACGCGCCGGAATCCCCTCGGCTGGACGGGGCCTCACTGCATGGTGCGCGCCCAGCGGACATAGGTTTGATAGTCGCGCTTGCGTATGTACAGGGATTGCAATTCCGCGCCAATGCTCGGGCCGTCGAGCTTCTCGAACGTGCCCGGATTGCGGAGTTGATAAACCGGAATGACACCGGCGATGCTTTGTGCGAACCAGTGGGCGGCCGTTTTGCCGGGCGCTTTTCCGCGACCGTGACGATGACCATCCGTTCGCGCCGGGCGGTTTCATACACGGCGGCTGCCGCATCCATCAGAGTCATCATGGCGATCTTTCCGTTCCCGGCGATCAGACGCGGCGCGGCGCGGCGCCCGCGAAGGCTGCCGATCGCGAACGACGATAGGGCTGCGGTCCCAAACAAAATGTAAGGCGCGGCCTGCGCCCACATTTGACCGCCAGCGATCACGCCACCACCCATCGCCTACGCCACCAATGATGTTTTAAAATTCAATTCTTACGATTATTCAATATATATCGCTTATAATGGCTATCATCTAGCGCGCAGGCAAATAAGTAATGATACGTGAGCGATCGCGCCGGCAAGCGCCGCGGGGTATGCCGGCACTTCGTGCCAAGCCGGGCAAGGCTTTGCACGACGACCGGCGCGCCTTGACGCTTCCGGCTCCATCGCCTTATAGCCCTCTCCCCCGGCCCGTTTTGGAGCCAATAGGGGGCGCGTAGCTCAGCGGGAGAGCACTCCCTTCACACGGGAGGGGTCACAGGTTCAATCCCTGTCGCGCCCACCACCCTTCGCTGCTGCGCGGCTTCGGGTGGCAGGCCATCCATCATTTCTACGCAGGGAAAGACGAGCCATGGCCGACAACAAAGCACTTTCCGAACTGGATGCCGAAATCGCAGCGGTTCGCGACAATCTTCGGCAATTGACCGAGCAGGCCGCCGCCCAGTCCGGCGCAGCAGACGACGATCTCGCCGCGGAACGGATCGCACAGCAGGAAGCGCTTCTGAATCGCTTGCTCAAACAACGCGAGACGCTCGCGAAAGCATAGGCGACTGCAATACGCCCACGCGCTACGGCGCGGCAGTCACATCGCGCCGTTCAGGATTGCCAGTCACAGCGTTCCCTCGGATCTGAGGCGCAACCGGATGTCCCGGTATGCCGCCGCGATCAATTCGCTCAGCGCAGCGGCGTTCACCGGCTGCGCCCACCGGAGCTTCACGTGCCGCATGCGCTTGCCCGTGCCTTCGAGAAGACCGGCCGGATCGTCGAGCGCGGTCCCGTGGTAGAAGCCGACATTCACATGGGCGCTGAAGGCGTTGACGTACCCAAAGGCCGCGTCGCCCACGCACGCCGTGGGATGGCCATCGTTCAGAAGCTCGCGAACATCCACTCCGCTGCCGCGCATCTGTTCGAACCACGGCTGTGCGAACCGTCTGAGCTCGTGATCGGGTCTGGAAAACCAAGCGTCGACGTCGGGGTCTCGCCGAACGGCGCTCGGGAATCGCAGGAGTTCGCTCACCCAGCCAGATTGCCAGATCAAACGACGCCCCGAAAACATGCGATAGATTCCAAAGGTATCAGCCTCTCCCGTGGGCGGGAACCACGGACGACATCGCGCGGGCGGCCCTGCGACACAAACCGTTAGCGATAATCCGCTACGACACCGCGACCAATTCGTCCTTGGCCTTGTGCGCTGCAGCAATTATATCTGACAAAATCTCATGAGCGCGGAAGCCCTCCCTACGAAGAAACCCTCGGCCGCGGCCCTGCCGACGCTGCTTTTCATTTTGTTCATCAACCTCGTGGGCTTCGGCATCGTGGTGCCGCTGCTGCCCTTCTATGCCAAGTCCTTCAACGCCAGCGCCTGGCAGATCGCGCTCGTATTCTCCGCCTACGCCATCGGCGCCTTCTTCGGCGAGCCTTTCTGGGGACGCCTTTCCGACCGCATCGGTCGCAAGCCCGTCCTCATCTCCACGGTGTGCGGCAATTGCCTTTGCTACCTGGCGCTCGCCTTCGCGCCCAACGTGGCCGTCGCCTTCGTCGTCCGGCTGATGGGCGGCATGGCAAGCGGCAACGGCTCTGTGGTGCAGGGCTACATCGCCGACGTGACGCCGGGTGACAGACGCACCGGGCGCATGTCGCTCCTGGGTGCCGCGAACAACATGGGCTTCATCGTCGGTCCCGCACTCGGCGGACTGCTCGCGCATCCTTCGGCAGGCCCCGTAGGCTTCCGCATCCCGCTTCTTGTCTGCGCCACGTTCTCCGCGATCTCCGCGCTTTCGATCACGTTGTTCGTAACGGAGAGTCGCCACCGCGCCCCGCGTTTCTCGCATCAGCCGAGTCGCTGGGTTGTGCTCGGCAGCGCGCTTAGCCATTCCGTCATCCGCCGGCTGATGGGTGTGACGTTCCTCGCCGGCTGCGCTTTCACCGGAATCGAATTCGTCTTCGGCCTGTGGACGCAGGCGCGCTTCGATTGGGGACCGCAACAGGTGGGCGGCGCCTTCGCCATCGTGGGCGTGGTAGCGGCGATCTGCCAGCTGTTCCTTGTCGGCCGGCTATCGCGGCGGTTCGGCGAAGCCCGCGTTCTCGCGGTCGGCATGACGCTGACGGCGAGTTGTGCGTTTTTGCAGCCGTTCTCCACGGGCGGGGCTACGACAATCGTGCTGCTGGCGATTGCCGCGTTCGGACAATCGATCGCCTGGCCGAATGTTGCAGCGCTCATCTCGCGCAATGTCGATATCGACCATCAGGGCCAGTATCTCGGCCTCAACAATGCAACAGGCGCGCTCGCGCGTCTGGTCGGACCGTCTCTGGCCGGCTTCACCTTCACGCATCTGTCGGTGAACGCACCGTTCCTGACAGCCGGCATCATCGCGGCGCCGGCGATCGTGCTCGCCTACTCAGCCAGACGTCATGGGCAGAGCTATGTGGGCGACGCGATAGAGGTGCCCGCCGCCCGCTTCGCGGGTGAAGCGCTCGATTGAGCCTTTTCAATAGTTCAGATTGATGCCGATGAGACCGCCCATCGCGCCGATCCAGACGACGCCCAGCAGCGCCAGCGACACTGCGGCACTCCAGATTTTCGAAAGAAGCGGCGCACCCTCCCGGAATACCCGCCACGTCGACCAGAGACCGGCGCACGCCGCCCCGATCGCAAGCAGGCCCGAACATTCCAGCGCCAGCACCACCGGATCGAGACGGTAGCTGTAAACCTCCAGCTTGTAGCTCAGGATCGGAAGAAACAGCATCGTCCAGGCCGCCAGATAGGCGGCGTCCACGAGCGCCGCACCGCGCAGATACAGGCGCATGCGCCGCAACGACGGCGACGCAGCACTTCGTGCCGGTTCGCCGCGCCGCAACAGCGGCGAAACAAGCCACAGCACAAGCGACCAGAACAATATGGCGACGGACGCAAGCAGCACCGTCAGGTTGAGCGACTGCGACCTGAGGAACGGCACCGCCTGAAGCACGGATGTCGGATCTGTGCTGTCGATGACGGTTTTCACGCCGTCGACGTCTCGCAGCGCCAGCTCGCGCGTGCCGTTTTTCTGGCGCCACAACTGCGGACCGATTTCGCGGAACGTTGTGTCGCTTTGTCCTCCAGGGCCCGGCGGCGCGGTGATCGTGCCGTCCGCGTTCGTGCCGATCGAAGATTGCTGCAGGAGATAGAAGAAACTCAGGAAGCCATGCTCGACGCGGCGCGAGCTTTCGTAGAGGCCGGCGATCTCCTGCGCGTCACGCGCTGCCGAAGACAGTGTCGGCATGAGTGCCTGCGGGGGCGCGGGAAAATAACGGTCCATGAATTCGTCGAAAAGAAGTTCGCGGGCGCCGTAAACCGCGTCGTTCTTCCCGCGGCTGTTGAAGTTATAGAAGATTCCGACGCCTTCTCCCGGCAGGAGATCGAGTTCGGTATGAAAAACAATCGTATCGCCGCCATGTCCAATGACGAGGCGGCCGTTGTGACGATCGTAAAAGAAACCGTGCGCCATCGTGCTGAAGCCGGGCAAACTGGTTTCCGAAGGACTTTGCATCCGTCGCGCCGTGTCGGCGCTCAGGATTGCATGGTCGCCGAGCCGGCCGAGCTGCAGCTGCGCGATCATGAACCGCGTCATGTCGTCGGCAGTGGCCGCGGCGCTGCCCGCCGGACCCGTCACGACGAATTCAAAAGGATGCGGCGGCGAGGATGCCGTCATGTAACCTTTGGCCATCGCCGCGCGGAACCGCTCCGGCAACGGCTGCTCGAACGTCGTGTGCTGCATGTCGAGCGGCTTAAGAATGTGCTGTGCGACGTAGTCCTCGAAGCGTTCGCCGGAAACTCTTTGCACGATGTAGCCCGCAAGCGCCGCGCCGTAGTTCGAATAGGCGGGCACTTCCCCCGGCGCGAAGAGCATGGGCCGCGGATGCGTCTTGAGATATTGCTCCGTCGACTGGAGCGCATGCGGATCGACGGCGAGGACGTCCTTCAATCCTTCCTCGAAACCCGCTCTGTGATTCATCAGATCACGCAGCGTGATGGGCCGGCCCGTTTTGCTCGCGACCTTGAAGTTGAGATAGTCGTTGACGTCGCGATCGAGGTCGAGCTTGTGCTGTTCGACCAGTTGCATCACCGCAGTCCAGGTGAAGAGCTTCGACGTCGAGCCGATGCGCACGAGAGTGCGTTCGGGATCCATCGGAGTCTTCCGTGCCACGTCGGCGTACCCGTAGCCTTTTTCGACCAGGACACGGCCGTCCTTTACGACAGCGACGACGGCGCCCGCGATATCGCCGCTTTTCAGCGCGTAGGGAACGAAGCCGTCGAGCCACGCCTCGAGGTCGGCTTTCTCGAGTGCATGCGGCTGCTCAGCCGTTGCGAGCGCGGCGCCGGAGGCCGGTGCTGCCGGGGAAGACATGGCGAAAGCCGCGGCGATGAGGGCGAACGGCAAGGCGAGTGAGCGCAAACGCATCCTGAAGCTCCGGGTGGGGCGACCGGAGCTTCCTCCCGGTTCGCCAGATTCGAAAGTCATTTTTCATAGTCAGATATATTTTTCACTATTTGAAATTCAGAATAGCGGCGGCCAATGCGATTTCTAAGCCCCTGATATCCATGCCAATATCACCGGAACCGGAACCTGGGAGGAGGCGGTAGCAAAACAATTCGGCGCGGAATCGACCACGGACGAGGTGCTCCGGGGCGTGAGCTTCAGCGGGAAGCGCATTCTTGTGACGGGCGCATCGGCGGGTCTCGGCGTGGAAACCGCCCGCACGCTGGCGGCACACGGCGCGACCGTCGTGGGTGCGGCGCGCGACCTCGACAAGGCGAAGCGCGCAACCGAAATCGTCCGCAAGGATGCGAAGAACGGCGGGAACCTCGAGCTGATCGCGCTCGATCTCGCATCGCTCAAGAGCATACGCGCCTGCGCCGATGCGCTGGTGAAGGCGGGCAAACCGTTCGACGTCGTGATCTGCAATGCGGGCGTGATGGCCTGCCCGAAAGGCAAGACCTCCGACGGCTTCGAGACGCAGTTCGGCACCAATCATCTAGGTCACTTCGTGCTCGTGAACCGCATCGTGTCGCTGCTGAAGAAGGGCTCACGGCTGGTAAACCTGTCCTCGGCCGGCCACCGTTTCTCCGATGTCGATCTGACCGATCCCAATTTCGAGCGCACGCCCTACACGGAGTTCGGCGCCTATGGTCGCTCCAAGACGGCGAACATCCTGTTCGCGGTGGAGTTCGACCGGCGGCACAAAGGCGAAGGCATTCGCGCCACGGCCGTGCATCCCGGCGGGATTCAGACCGAACTGGGCCGGCACATGACGCCGGAATTGCGGGAGCAGATGATCAAGAGCATCGACGAGGGGAACAAGGCGGCAAATCTTCCCGCCTTCCAATGGAAGACGATCCCGCAGGGCGCGGCAACGACGGTGTGGAGCGGCTTCGTGGCGTCCGCCGACGAGGTGGGCGGCAAATATTGCGAGGATTGCCACGTCGCCCAGATCATCGACAATCCGGCAGCGCGCGGCGGCGTGCGGCCCTATGCGCTCGATCCCGAACGCGCCAAGGCGCTCTGGGCCACGAGCGAGGAAATGGTCGGCGAGCGGTTCTGAGCTTCCTGCGGCGCTGGACGCGAGCTTCAGCAAGCCCGCGCGCGTAGCGTTATTCGGCCGCGATCTTGATCGCCCCGGCCGCGCTGCGCTCTTTGAAGTTGATCGCCTGGAGATATTTGATGCCGTCCTCGGCGATGTCGTCGCCGACCATGCGATCGCCTTCGGCTTTCAGCTCGTCCATGTCGACATAGGTCGCATAGAAGGCGCGCGTGCGTTCGGTGATGAGACCGGATTTCAAGAGCGTCTTAATGAGGACGCGGAAGATATTGGTCGATTCCTTCAGCCGTGCGCGCGTGCGGCCGCTGGCGCGCAGCTCCGTGAGGCCTTCAATCACCTTCTCCGGATCGAGGCCGAAGTCGCGGTACATCTGCGCCTGCTGCTGCGGCGAGCCCATGTTGAACAGGAGCGACTGGAAGCAGTGCGCCGCCCAGTCCTCGACCACATCGCGTTCGTCCTGCGTCATGCGCGGAATCGTGCGATCGGCCCAGATTTTTCCGAATTTGTGATGGAATGCTTCGTCCGTCATCACGAGCTGGAAGAGCTTCTTGGCGAGCGGGTCCTGGTTGAACTTGTAGCCCGTGGCAAACGCGCCCATGGCGAGACCTTCGACCAGCATCTGCATGCCGATGATCTTTTTGTAGACCTCGGGGGCCGCGATGATGTCGACGAGAAGCTGCTTCAGGACGGTGCCGCAGGGACGCGGACGGCCCCAGCGCGCCTTGATGTATTGCGCAAACGCCGTGACGTGGCGTGCCTCTTCGCGGGTCTGGTTGGCGGCGTATTCCTGCGCGCCCTGATCCTTCAGCACGTGGCAGAGCGAGGCGGAGAGATTGAGCGCGCCCTGCTCGCCATGGAGGATCGACGAGAAGGACCACAGCTGCATCTCGTTGGCGAACTTGATCTTCTGGCCCGTTTTCTCGAGGTGATCGAGGACGTAAGGAATCTGGAGCTGGAAAATCTGGTCGTCCGGCATCATCTGGACGTTCTCCATGTCGAACGGCTCGGAGAAGTCGATGTACTTCTTGTCCAACGGATCCCAGAAATGATCGTGGGTGGCCGCGATGATGTGATCGAAGGCGGTCGAGCGTTTTTCGTAACGGTCGAGCTCGATCATGGATTCGAAATCGTCGGGCGCGACCGACTCGTAGACCATATCCTTCGTGATATCCGTCATCGTTTCCTCCGTTGCGATTAGTGTTCCACGAGCGACTGCAACATGGCCGCGGTGCGTTCGATAAAGGCGTCGCGTTCCGGACCTTCCAGCGGTTCGTCGCGGATCAGCCGCTCGACCAGAAGACCGATGAACACGGAAGCAAGAAGGCGTGCGCGCGCCTCGACGTCGTCGCCGCCGATCCAGTCGCGGATCGGGCACATGAAGCGCTCCTGCACCGCTTCGTTGAGGAGCGGCGCGGTCGTCGGATTGGTCGCGGCCTGCAGCAGAAACTGGAAGGAATGCATGCGATCGACTTGGGCGTGCGCGTGCCCCGCCATCATGGTCGCCACCTCGCGTCCGAAGGTCTTGCGGTCCCATTGCGCGATGCGATCGGGCGCGATCGAGTCCTTCAGCGCGGCGGCGAAGAGCCCGTCCTTGCCGCCGAAATAGCGATTGATCAGCGCCGCGTCGGCGCCGGCATCGGCCGCGATGTCGCGCAGGAATGCGCCGTCATAGCCCGACTGGGCGAAATGCTTCTTGGCGGCGGCAAGAATGGCCGCACGCGTCGCATCGGCGTCGCGTTTGCGGGATCGTTCGGGTGCGAGCACAGTTGTCATTTTCAGATGACATCTTGCCAAAGACCCCTGTCCAAGTCAACGGAGAATGACATAGGCTGACTTGGGGCGTGTTCGACAGGAGGGAGACCCGAAAATGAAGCGCGAAGTGACCATTCCCTCGCCGGACGGCCGGGCCCGGGCGTTCGTGTTCACCCCGAACCAGGGCCGCGGTCCGTGGCCAGCCGTGATCCTTTTCATGGATGCGCCGGCCATCCGTCCGGCCCTCTTCGACATGGCCGAGCGGCTGGCCCAGTCAGATTATTACGTGCTGCTGCCCGATCTTTTCTGGCGCGCGGGGCCCTACACGCCGCCTGACATCCGGAAGCTTCGCGCCGGCGACCCCGATCAGGTCGCGCTCTTTGCTAAGCTGCGCGCCTCGACCGGTCCCGAAAAGCAAGTGACTGATACGAAGGCGTGCCTCGACTGGCTCGCGAAACAGCCGGATGCGAAGTCCGAGAAAGTCGGTGTCGCCGGCTATTGCATGGGCGGCGGCATCGCCTTGCGCGCGGCGGGCAATTTCCCGGACCGGGTGGTCGCGGCCGCGTCATTCCATGGCGGCAACATGGCCACGGACGACGCGAACAGTCCGCATCTCCTGGCGCCGAAGATCAAAGCGAAAGTGCTGATCGCCGGAGCGGAGAATGACCACGGCTACGACGAAGCGCAGAACGAACGCCTCAAGAAGTCGCTCAAGGATGCCGGCGTCGACGCCGACGTTTCCATCTGGAAGGGCTGCCTCCATGGCTGGGTGCCGGCCGACATGCCGGTGCACAATCCGGAAGGCGCCGAGCGCCACTGGCGCGAATTGATCAGGCTCTTTAGCGAAATGCTGAAATGACTTTCCTGCCCCGGATTCCTTTCGGAGAGGGGGTCCGCCCGGACCGCACAAAGCGCGGCCGAAGGATAAACTCCGCGGCGGAGCGGCACCTGCGTCAAGCGACTTCGTCGCGCGCCACCTCCCCCGCTGCGCGGGGAGGAATTGTTTCTGCGCCACAACAGGTCGCCACTTGAGCCGAAGGGTTCATGGTCTAAATAAAGCATTCAGACCTTCCGCGCGTTGGGGAAGAAATGCGGAGTGCGCCGGTCACGCTGGAAGAGTTGGTCGCGCCTCTCTCCGAGGAGGACTTCCTCTCGCTCCTGCGGTTGCGCGAACTGACATTGCTGCGCAGCACAAACCCCAACCGCCACAAGGCCTTGCTGAACTGGGACATGCTGATCGGCATGATCGACCGCGGCGAGCACCCCAAAAGCCTTGTCGAATTCAGGCTCGCCAGGGAATCGGTGATGGTCCCGCCGGACCAATGGCTCGTCCGTGTTGGCAATGCCAACAAGGTCGATCCCGGCAAGATCAAGACGTTCCTCGATGACGGCTTCAGCCTCATCATCACGCCGATCGACGGTCACGTGCCAGCTCTGGCGGCGCTGCGCGACAACATACGCGCGCGCGTCTCCGAGCAGATCAAGGTGGGCGTGATCGTGACGGCCGGCAAAGGCGGCGCATTCAAGCTCCATTACGATCCCGAAGATCTCATCATCCTGCAGGTGGAAGGTAGCAAGCGCTGGCGCATCTACGGTCCGCCGGTCGCCAATCCCGTCGTCGGCATGACGAGCCCCGAACCGCCGCCCGAAACCTCGCCCATCTTCGACGAGGTGCTCGAGCCCGGCGATATTCTCTTCGTTCCGGGCGGCAACTGGCATCATTGCGAAAACGGCCCGAGGCGCTCGCTGCATCTCGGCATCTTCTTCACGCCGCCGACGGCCTGGCACGCGGTGAGAAAACTGACGTCGCAACTGATCGCGGAAGAGAATTTCGTCAAGCCGATCACGCGGCTCGCCGACGCCGGGGAACGCGCGGCGCTGGAAGCCGACGTCAAGAAGCGCGCCATCGAGCTCATCAGCCATTTCGAGTTCAAGGACTTCCTCGCCGACTGGGCGAAATAGGTTGGGCGACTGAAGTCCGTCTAGCCGCCGTTCTCGCGATGGATGCTGCCGCCGCCGTTGATGGCGCTTGTCACCTCGGCAGCGCCCCAATAGGCGATCGAACCGCCGCCGTTAACGGCCGCCGTCAGATGCCGGCTGGCGTGAATGCGGATTTTGCCGCCGCCGTCGACCGCCGCCGTGCCGTTCGCCGCGTCGATCGTGCGCAGATCGATATCGCCGCCGCCTTGAATCGCAGCCGTGATAGCGCCCTGCGCGGGAAAGCCCGGCACACTCTCGATATGGCCGCCGCCGCGGATCGCAACCGCGTTCACGTGCGGCGCGAGAATCTGGATCTCGAGGTCATAGTGCGACGGGCAATCATAGGTGCACGCATTGATGACAAGCCTGCCGCAGTCCTCGATATGAAAATGCGTGAATTGCGTGCTGCCGGAGATGAGCGTCACGCGCTCCGTTGCGCCGTAACGCAGGATCACATGGCCGCCGCCGCGCAGCTCGACGGAATCGAAATGGCCGACCGGAACGTCGCCGCCCGCTTTCGGCGTCAACGCCACATCCGTCCGTGCCATCGGCGTGTCGGTGCGTACGACGGTGTCATCCGTGCGCGCCTCTGCCGGAGGCTCGGGCGTGCAGGCAGCGGCGAAGCTGCCGAGGAGGATCGTGGCGGCGAGAAGATTAGCGGTTCGCATGGCGGGACTCCGAAAGGCGTCCTGCCCTACTTAGGCGTGCCCTACTAGTTTGACCCCATATCGAATTCGGAACGGGGCCATGAAAGCAGCTGCTGGAATTGCGCTAGGCCATCAGCTCGCAGAATTTCTTCAGATCGATATTGCCGCCGGAGACCACGGCAACGATGGGGCCCTCGCCCGCCTTGCCGGAAAGCGCGGCGGCCAGCGGCAGCGCGCCGGCGCCCTCGGAAATGATGCGCGCCTTCTCCGCCATGATCCGCATGGCGTTCTTCGTTTCGTCCAGCGTCACGACGACGGAACCGTCGACGATGTCCTTCATGCGCTCCCACATGCGCGGGAACGTGCTTTGCCCGCCGGCGCCGTCGACGAAGGACGATTTCCAGTCCGCGAAGACCTGCGGGCTTCCTTTCGCGAAAGAGAGCGACGCGGGCGCCGCCGTCTCGGGCTCCGCGCCGAGAACCTTCACGTCCGGCCGGAGCGCCTTGATGGAGCTCGCCAGGCCCACCACGAGACCGCCGCCGCCGATGCCGCCGATGACGGTTTTCACGTCCGGCGCATCTTCGAGGATTTCGAGTCCCAGCGACGCGTTGCCGGCGATGAAGTTGTGATCGTCGAAGGGATGCACGAACGTGCCTTCGACGCCCGGATAGCTTCGCGCGTCGAGGGCCTTCCACGCATCGTCGTAAGAGACGGCAATGATGCGCGCACCCAGCGCCTTCATGCGTTCGCGCTTGGCTTCCGGCGCTGAATCGATGGCGACGACGGTGCACGGCACCCCGGCCGCGCGTGCTGCATACGCCACGCCCTGCCCCGCATTGCCTGCGCTGATGGTCCACACGCCTTTCCTGCGCTTCTCATCGGAGAGCATGGCGACGGCGTTAGCGGCGCCGCGCAGCTTGTAGGCGTTGATGGGCTGCAGATTCTCGAGCTTCAGGCGAATGTCGGGATAGCCAGGCCCCAGCTGCAGGCGGACGAGCGGCGTGCGCACGATGATGTCGGCGATGCGCGCGCGCGCTTCGCGGATTTCGGCCAGCGTGATGGGACGGACGGCTTCGAGGGACATGGCGATACCCGGCGAAAGGGCCGGAGCTTATAGCCATTCCTTGGCCGCCGTCGAGACGGTCGAATTTGCGCTAAAGTGGCTGCGACTCGGGCGGAGGGGGAAAATGTTCACACTGGTGAAGCCGTATAAGCAGTGGAGCGAGATCGGTCTTGCTGTGCTTCTGATATCGATCGGGGCGACGATCGGTTTGCCGTTCTGACGGAATCATGAAGGGGCCGATCGAAGCCCGTCAGATTGCTTTGGGAAGCAGCGGGAATAGCCGCGCGACTTTCGCGATGTTTTCCGTCTGGGTGGTGGATTTCCGCTACCTCGCGGAGCAGGCCGTCTACGCGGCGACGACTTTCTTGGTTGGTGCAAAATTCTTCGAGATGCGAACGCTCTTTGCCGTGGGCTTCGACAAGATGGATGCGTCGAAAGTGAAGCTGAAAGGACCCGACGATGAGAACGTCGTCTGGATCGGCTATCGTTACGCCAACCGCATGGAAGCCGAAACTGTCGCGGAGGCCTTCGAAGAACGCCTGAAGCAAAGCGCTACGACCTAGCTGCGCGCGCGCCACCCCCTTAATCCTCGCCGCGTATGCCGATACAATAAAAGGATAACGTCGCGCGGAAATGCGGGCTCGTCGCTGTGCCGTCGCTCACGATCTGCGGCGGACGTGCCGGCTGTGCATACATATCGCCTCCATTGTAGCATTCGTCCTGGGCCGCCTGAAGAGCAAGCCGCTCATGGGCCGCGTGGTCCAGATCGGAATATTCGAACGTGATGCTCCGCACCGTGTATCCTTCGTATCGATCGGCGCAGCTTCCGACAGCCACCGATGCGGCCGCGATCAAGACGTGCACCATTCGGAGCGGGAAAGATCGGCGCGCGGGTGTCGGGAAGAAATCCTTCTGACGGGGAGAGGGGGTCATGGGACTGCATGCCTCTGTTCTTCTGCCGCGAGCATGTCAGCGAAAGGTGGCATATCCATCGTTGTTGCGCCAAAAGCTTCTTATGCCTGCGCCGGGCGCACGAGAGGGACGTTGCAAGCCGGAAAGGCAGGCTTCATGCTTGGCGGCTACCGGGGGAAAGCCATGCAACATTTGAAAACGATTGGGTTCGCGCTGGCCATGTTTGTGTCCGCTTCGGCGATGGCTGCGCCGCCTGCGGTGCTTCCGCCCGAAGAAGCCTACGGCTATACGCGGTACGAGCTCCTCGCGCCCGGCTCCGGCAAGTTCCGTATTATCTACGACATCACCGAGACGCGCGCGGGTGCGACCGCCTTCTTCAACCCCATCCGCAAGGGCAGCATCTCGACGGACGAGAGCGTCATCGATCGCGCGACGGGCGCACCGCTCGCCTTCAAGGTCGTGTCGGGCGCGGATGCAAAGGTCGAAATGTCCGGTCTCGATCCGACCTACGACTACATCCGTGTGGCACTGGCGCGGCCCGTGCCGGCGGACGGTGGCGAAGGCCGCATCCGCATCCTCAAGACCTATGAAGACAAGAAGAGCTATTACCGGACCGGCGACACGATCGTGTTCGACCGCAGCCTCGGCATCAAGCGCAATGCCGTCGTGCTGCCGAAAGGCTACGGGCTCGTCGCGTGCAATTATCCTTCTCAAGTGGAGCAGGAGGCCGACGGCCGCATCAGGGTGAGCTTCCTCAACAACACGCCCGGCGAAGCACCCCTCAAGCTTTCCGCGAAGCCTATGAATTTACCGGCTGGACCGTCGAGCGTCGCGAAGCGCCTGGGCGAGCGCGCCGCACAGACGCGCACCATCGTCTATTTCCTGCGCGATCCCGAAACGCACACCTTCGATCTTTATCACGACTATACGGAAGAGCGCGCCGGCACGAGTCGCTATATCAACGTCGTGCGCACGGGCAGCGCCGCTTCCAATCCGTCGGCGCGCAATCTCGACACGGGCGCGGCGATCCCCGCGCAGATCCTAAAGGGCGATCAGATCACCAAGGCCGGCATCACCGATCCGGAATTGCCCGCGACCATCGCGCCGGACACGGAAGTGGTGGTGTTCCCCTTTGCGCCGCTGAAGGACGGGCAATCGATCAGGCTGCGCATGTCGGAAACCTACACCGATCCCGGCCGCTACAAGCTCGTCGGCGACGAACTCGTCTTCGACCGCTCCTTCGGACGGCCCACGAACACGGTCGTGCTGCCCTTCGGCTGGCAACTCACGAACTCGACCATCCCAGCTCAAGTGAGCACGTTGCCGGACGGCCGGGTGAGACTCGATTTTATCAATCCGAGACCGGATGAGGTCGGCGTGCTGATCACGGCACGCAAGGCGCGGTCTATGTAATCCCCCAAAAGCTTTCCCCCGAACAGCGCGAGGCCGGGCCTCGGGCGTTCAGGGCTATTGGGCCGCGGGCAGTTTTTGGATCTGCGAGAGGCTCAGAGACGTTTCGAGGACGCTATTGTTCGGATCGAAGCGAAATTTGCTCGCATCGATGGATACAGCCTTTCCGGTGTTCTCCTGTGTGCGGAGCGTGACATCCACCGCCGTGACCTTGAGGTCCGCGGTCATTTTCACGCTTCGCACATCCCCGATCGGCGTTCCGGTCACATCCTTCACGGGGTCCGCTACGAGCGTGGTGGTCGGATCCGCTACCTCGCTCAACGACTGCATGGGAGCGGGCGCACTTTTCTGCTGCGCGCCAGGATTTGTATTGATGTTCGCCTGGGCAAGGGCTGCGGGCGAACCCATGAGAAAGAACGCCCCCGTCATCGCTGCAAGGCCAGTGCCCCCGAAGACAATAGATTTAGGGCGCATTTCTCTCTGCTGCCGCTGGTGCTCCTCCTACGCCACGGAAACGTCCCGGAAAAGCGGCCGTTCCAAGCGGCTTCGTGCAATTGTCGCGCGAAACCTGCGACGGCGGGTTGGGAAGGCGCAGTGATCCTTCAGGCGCTTGCCAGGGTTCCCGTCTTCGCCAAGTCCCCGTACCACGCATACGACGCCTTCGGCGTTCTGACCCCCGTCTTCCGGTCCATCGCGACGATGCCGAATTTGGACGTGAAACCGGAATCCCATTCCCAGTTGTCGATGATCGACCAGACGAAGAAGCCGTCGACGGGTGAGCCGTTTTCCATTTCGGCTTTCACGGCTTGGAGATGTTGCGTCAGATACTTCACGCGGAACCCGTCGTCCTGCAGCGCGGGACCCTGGCCCAGCGGATCGGAGCAGCCGTTCTCGGTGATGAGCACCGGCGGATTGCCGTAATCGTTCCTCACGCGCGTGAGCATTTCGCTCAGGCCCGAGGGATCGATCTCGCGGCCGAACGCGTCGATGGCCACGCCCTTGGGCGGCACGCCGGGGCCGATATGTGCCGGGTTCTTCGGATCGGAATCGTACTGGATATAGGTCGGCGAATAATAGTTCACGCCGAGGAAATCGACCGGCTGTTTCGTGATCGCGAAATCGCCTGGCTTGACCACGCTGTCGAACAGCGAACGGATGAGCCAAGGATAGTCGCCCCGGAACAGCGGATCGAGATAGGCGCCGTTCCAGATCGCGTCGAAGCTTTTGGCCGGCAGGAAGTTGCGCAGCGCCCACCATGGACCTGCAGCGCGCGACGGCGCCAGCGCCATGGTCGTGCCGACTTTCAGGTCGTGCCGGCGCGCGCGCAGCGCCTGCATGGCAAGCCCCTGCCCCAGATTCTGGTGATGCGTGACGGGCGAGATCGCGTCGGGATCGCGCGTGCCGGGCGCCTGTGTGCCGATCACATGGCCGACGATGGTGTGCACGGCCGCTTCGTTCAGGATGATGAAATGCTGGAGGCGGTCGCCCAACTTGTCGGCGATGAGGCCCGCATAATCGGCCAGGCGCATCGCCGTGTCGCGTGATTTCCAGCCGCCTTTCTCGTAGAGCGCCTGCGGTAGGTCCCAATGATAGAGCGTGGCATAGGGCGTGATTTTCGCTTCGAGTAGCGCATCGGTGAGGCGGCTGTAATAGTCGAGACCCTTGTCGTTCACCCGCCCCTCGCCCGTCGGCAGCACGCGCGGCCAAGCAATCGAGAAGCGGTAGGCGCCGAGGTTGGCGCTCTTCAGCAAGGCCACGTCATCCTTGTAGCGGCGATAGGAATCGGCTGCGACCGCGGCGGTCGAATGATCGACGATGTTTTTGGGATTGTTCTCGAACACGTCCCAGATGGAGGGCCCGCGCCCGTCGACATCGAGCGCGCCTTCGATCTGGAACGCGGAAGTCGCCGCGCCCCAAATGAAATCCTTTGGAAATTGCCGCGATTGCGGTTTGTGCGGCCCGGGCGCGCACGACGCCATCGCCGCAAGTGCTGCGCCCGCCGCCAACGGTGCAATCGCCCGGCGCGTGATATTGCCGTCCCCGTCCATGCTTCCCCTCCGCTTATCTCTCCCTATCCTGTCATGGCCCGCATATGCGGGCCACCCGGTTGGAGCCGGATTCGCACGTCGAGGTTGAGCGGGAGTCTTTCGTCGCCTGTGTGGCCCGCATTTGCGGCCATCACACGCCGGCGCTACCGCGGCGGTGCGATATGATCTGGCGGCAGGTCCGCCTGATAGCGGTCATACATCTGCGCATAGAGCGCTTCGATGTCCTTTGTGAGGCGCTGGATATCGAAGAGCGGCGCGTTCGCGCGGTTTGCGGCGAGCTTCATGTTGATGGCGCCGAGCTTCTGGGGTGTCGTCGCAAGTTCGATCGCGAGCCGCTCGAATTCCGCGCGCGTGGTCGTGACCAGCTCCGCCAGGCCCACGGCTTTGAGCAGGCTCGCCGCGACGCGACCCGCAAAGGCTACGCCAGAAAGCGTGAGCACCGGCAGACCCACCCACAACGCATCGCTGGCGGTCGTATGCGCATTGTAGGGCAGCGTGTCGAGGAAGAGATCGGCGACGCGCTGGCGCGCGAGATGACGGGCGAGGTTCATGCGCGGCGCAAAGACCAGACGGTTCGCATCGACGCCGCGGGCCTCGGCCTCCCTGCAGAGATTGGCGCGCGCCGTCGCGTTGTCTTCGAGGAGCCACAGCACGCTGCCGTTGACGGCCTGAAGCACGCGCATCCAGCTGTCGAACGTCTCGGGCACGATCTTGTAGTTGTTGTTGAAGCAGCAGAAGACGAAGCCGTTCCTGGGCAGGCCCAGCTCTTCGCGCGTGAAGATCGTCTCGGCCACGACGCGTCTGGTGTCGTTCGGCTGATAGGAGCGCGGCAGATACGCGATCTTCTCGGTGTAGAGCGACTGATGGCTTTCGGGAATGAGTGTCGGATCGGCAATCAGATAATCCATGAACGGCACGCCCATCGTGCCCGGATAGCCGACATAGCTCGCCTGGATCGGCGCCGCGCGATAGGCGAAGATGGCGTGCCGCTCATCGCCCGTGTAGCCCTTGAGGTCGATCGCGATGTCGATCTCGCGCTCGCGCGCCAGCATCGCCACTTCGCGGTCGGAACGCGCACGCACGTCGAGGAAGCGGTCGAAAGAGCGCACCAGGCGCTTGCGCATCGGATCGTCGAAATAAGGCCCGAAGGAAAACGCCGACAGCTCGAAGCGCGCGCGGTCGTGACGCTCGAATAGCTCCGCCATCAGGACGGCCGTCGCGTGGTCGTGGAAATCGGCGGAGAAATAGGCGACGCGGATGCGCTGACGGCGCGGCCGTTTGCCGAGGGGCACGAGCACCTTCTCAAGCGGCATGGCCTCGCGCGCATAGATTTCTGCGGCCCTCCGGTGCAGCAGAGGCTGATCGACGGCGGCCAGAAGCTGGAACGGCGGCGAGACCCTGTCGCCGCGCAGCGTACGCTTCGCCAGCGCCTTCGTGTCGCGTTCGAAATCCCGCCAGTCGCAGATCGCCATCTTCATGTGGACGAGCTTGCCCAGAAGGAACGGCGCATCGGGATCGAGTGCAAGCGCGCGGGCATAGCTTTCCACCGCTTCCGGCGCGCGCTTCATCTCGTTGAGCGTGACGGCGCGGCCGTAATGGGCGGAGGCGAAATCGGGCGCCAGCGCGAGCGCCGCGTCGAAAGCGGCCAGCGCCTCGTCGAAACGCTTCATGTCGTTCAGCGCGATGGCCCGATTGCTGTGCGCTTCGACGTAATGCGGCTCCCGAGCGATCGCCTCATCGAGGCTCGCCAGGGCCTCCTTGTGCCGTTTCAATTCCGTCAGCGACACGCCGCGATTGTTAAGCGCCACGATGTGATCGGGCTTGAGCGCGATGGCCGCGTCGTAGCTCGCCAGCGCCTCTTCGTGCCGCTTGAGCGCCGTCAGTGCATTGCCGCGGTTGTAGTGCGCATTCGCGTCTTCGGGCGCTGCGGCGATGGCGGCGTCATAACTCGCAAGCGCCTCGTCGAAACGTCCGAGGTCGTAGAGCGCGATGCCGCGGCTCGTACGGGCGGGCGCGAAGTCTGGCCTGAGCCTGATCGCCGTCTCGAAGCTCAAGAGCGCCTCTTGCGGACGCTTCAGCGCGTCGAGCACGATGCCGCGGCTGTAATGTGCATCGGCGAAATCGGGCTTCAGTTCGATGGCCGTGTCGTAGCTTGCGAGCGCCTCGTCGTAGCGCTTGAGCGCACTCAGGGCATAGCCGAGATTGGCGTGGGTCTGCGCCACGGCCGGGCTGACCTTGATCGCCTGGGCAATTAATTCCGCCCCGCGCTCCGTCCGTCGGGTTTGAAGCGCAAGGCCCGCGAGCCGGTGCAGCGCATCGACATAGCTTGGCTGAAGCGCCAGCACCTCCTCGTAGAGGCGTTCGGCTTCGGCCAGATGACCCTTGTTTTCATCGACCACGGCCTGCCGAAACTTGGCAAGAGCCTCCTCAGGCTCGGATCGCTTGGGTTTCGCCGACAAATGGAACTCCGCGCGGATCGGCCGCGCGTCTTCTCATTCCGCGAATCGCTGCGCACCGAATCAGATTGTCCATGCGAGAGATATGCCATGCAATCCCGGCGCGCAGTCGCCTATGCGACACAACGGGACGAGATACGATTGCGTGCGGGAACAGACTTACATCTTCGCGTGCCCGAAGAGATTGCCGTCAGCCCGCGTCCGGCGTGCTCCAGACGCCGTCCCAATCATCGCCCGGCGGCGCCTTCATCAAGGCCCGGGTACGCTCGAGCATCAGCCGCGAGGGATGATCGCCGGGATTGAAACGCAAAGCCTGCTCGAAAGCCGCGATCGCGCCCGGCCAGTCGCGTTGCACCAGGCAGGCGCGCCCGCGAGCATAAGCTGCAAGCGTCTCCGCCATGTGCGGGAACGTCTGCTCATTGTGGTGGGAGAGCAGCTGGAAAATCTTCTCCGGCCTCTTGCGCCCGCGCACGCGGATGAGATCGAGCTCGCGCATCACCTGCCCCGGCGTCACCATCATGGCGGTGGCTTCGCAGATGACGATGCTCGCCTGGTAGGTCTTCGTCAGCACCTGCAGCCGCGAGGCGAGGTTCACGCTGTCGCCGATGACCGTGTAATCCATGCGCTTGGGCGAGCCGATGGTGCCAGCGATGACATCGCCGGTCGAAATGCCGATGCCGAGCTTGAGCTCCGCCTGCCCACGCTCGCGCCGCCTGAGGTTGAGCCGGTTCAGCGCCGCCATCATGGTGATGGCGCACACGACGGCATTCTCGGGGTCGCGTCCACTGGAAAGCGGCGCGCCGAACACCGCCATCACGGCGTCACCCATGAACTTGTCGAGCACGCCGTCCGACGCCGACACGGCGTCGACCAGCTCCGTGAAAATCTCGTTCAGCATGTCGACGGTTTCGCGCGCAGACAGCGCTTCGGCCATCGTCGTGAAGTTCCGGATGTCGGCGAAGAGCACGCTCGCCGTGCAGGATGTGCCGAACAGAAGCTCGTCCTGGCGCTGCAGCACCTGATCGACGACTTTCTGCGTCATGAAGCGGCGCATGGCGCCTTCAAGGCGCTTTTCCTCGCTGATGTCCTCGATGATGATCAGAAGCCCCACCGGCTCGGCCCCCTCGGCCACCAGCGGCACGACGGACACGTTGGCCGAGATCGTCTTGCCCGTGTAGGTGCGCACGTCGACGTCGAGGAAGCTCCGCGGCTGGTTGTCGGCGCGCACGGCCTTCAGCTCGTCGAGAATCCAGGCGTTGGCGCCATCCTGCAGCATCGTCTGCGCGTCCATGCCCACGACCGCATCGGCGTCGATCTCCAGAATAGCGGCAGCCGAGGCGTTAATCTTCACGATGCGCGTGTCAGCGTCGAAGGTGATGACGCCGTTCGACATCGAACGCAGGATGCTTTCGTTGTAGTTCCGCGCCGAGACGACTTCCGAGAAGAGCGTAGCGTTGTCGATAGCGATGGCCGCCTGCGATGCGAACGCGCTCATGCGCGCGATGTCGGCCTTGTCGAAGCCTTTCGCGTCGCGCCGATTCAGCGCCTGCATGACGCCGAGGCGCCGTCCGTCGCGGGCCACGACCGGCATGGTGAGCAGGCTTTTCGTGCGATAACCCGTCAGGTCGTCGATATCGCGATTGAAGCGCGGATCGGCATAGGCGTCCGCCACGTTGATGATCTCGCCCGTGGTGAAGGAGTGGCCGGCGACGCCAAGATGCGCCGAGAAGCGCACCTGCCGCGTCTCTAGTCCTTCGGCGACGGTGGCGATCAGCTCGTCGGTCTTGGGGTCGTAGAGGAAAAGCGAGCTGCGGTCAGCATGGAGGAATTTGCTGGTCGCTTCGACGATCTTCCGCAGGAGCGTGCCGAGATGGATTTCCGCCGTGATCGACGAGCTCACGTCGATAAGCCGCCTCAGATCAACCGTCATCTCTTCGGCGGATCTGATCGCGATCGACCATCGCTCGGCCAGAATGACGATGTGCGAAAACAGCAGCATCAGCATGCCGACAGAGGTCAGGTCGTAACCGACGCCATTGTCCCGCGGAATGAATTCGTTTGCGACGAGCGCATCGAACGAGAACGTGCCGACGAACAGACCGACACCGATGAGGAAGATAAGGGCGCCATCGCGTTTCCTCACCGACGCAACCGCGACCACGCCCATGATATAGGCGAACGAGACGAGGCCCCACATCGTGTCGAAGCGCGACACTTGCGAAGCGACGAAGGTGTGGCCGAACCACAAAAGAACGCAATGCGCAGTGAAGAAGCAGGCGAAGCCGAGTTCGATCGACACGAAAAGCGGCCGCGGGCTTTCCCTTGGAAACAGTGCGTTTGCATAGGCGACGAAGAAGGCTGCCGAAAGATTTGCCGGAAGATATTGCAGAGCCAGCCGCGCCGGATAGCTAAGCCAGGGAAATGCGACCATCATGAGGCTGTCGTAACCGACGGTGGTGGCGAGCGGCAGGAAGCCGAGACAGGCCAGCGCGAAATAGAGCGACGCGCGGTCGCTCGGCCGGAAGATGACGACGACGATGCCGTAGATCGCGAGCAGCACGAGCGAGACGCGGAAAAGAAAGTCCTTCGCCCATTCGAGACTCGTCCAGGCGCGCATCGGAGCGCTCAATCCGACAACCGGCGCACCTTCGAGGCCGTTGCTGCGGTCGAGAAATTCCGCAATGTCGATGGAAAGGTTGACCGGCTTTCCGGTGCTGGCGAACGTGACGTCCTGCGAGCGGACGAGATATCGTGTGCTGGCGGCGGAATCTCCAAATGTCCCGAGCGACGACACAAGCTTTCCGTCTATCCATATACGGCTGGCGCCGGTGATGATGGGGACGTGAAGCGTGTATTGCCCAGGCTGCAAATCGCGGAGTGTCAAGTCGTAGGTGCCGACACCACTTTCAGAAAGGACAAGACCGCTCGGCAGCCGCAGGCCCTTCCAGGGCCCGGGCACGTTGGCCGGCCGCCATTCGTCATCTTCGTGCTCGCTGTCGCCATGCCAGACGAGTATCCACTCACCACCCAGCTGGACGGGCGTGGTCAGGGCGCCCCATGAGGCGAACGACACGACACCGTCCTTGGGACGCGGCGCGTTGAAAGCGATGCGGTTGGCGAAGAGAGGCGCCAGGAGGAGCCCCAGCAACAGCAGCACGATGAAGGCGAGCAGCGGGCGGCTGCCGGTCGGGCGCGAGACCGGCTGCTCGACAAGCGCTTGGGTAGCGCTCGCTACGTCGATGCTTGCCATCAGGCCCCGGTCCCCACAACCCTGGCTGTAATGCTACACCGGGATCGCCCGACGGGACAGGCGGCCCTACACGCGCCAGAAAAGCCGTGCCAGCGCCAGAAGCCATACCAGCACGAGAACCGAATAGGTCAGCAGGTTGATCTGAAACGTGCTGATGCGAAGGCCGGTGATGTCGGTCGCGAGCGTCAGGAGCCACGCGCCTTCTTCGGGATTGATTTCCTTGTTGCGCCAGCGGCCCGTGCGCATGAAGCCTTCGATGTTGTTGAGGATGCAGGTGTCCCTGTTGACCGTCCACTGCATGTAAATGGCGGGCACGAACAAGAGATAGAAAACCAGCGCCGGACGCCACGGCGCGAGCCATCCGGCGACGATGTAGATCATTACGGCGAAGTGGAGCGCGAAGCAGAAATGCCCGAGGAGATCGCGCTTTTGCGCGGACGTCTCGCGATCGATTTCGACGGGTTTTTCCATGGCGCGCCCCATCCCCCGGAAGAGCCTAGCCATCGCGCGACCGATTGCAACGTACACGGCTGGATCGCGACGCAGGCGAGCTATTCCCGCCGGGGCGGCCGCTATTTCTCGAGAGTCGTCTCGAGCTCGACGCTTTTGGGTGCGGCGAGCCCGCCATAGTGGCTGTCGATGTCGTCGAGACGCGCCTTGGCCTGGGTGCGATCGCCGGAGGCGATGAGCGAGTCGACCTCGCGGAATTTATCCGCAAGTTCCGCGTCGATGCCGCCGCGGCATTGCGCGAGTTCGCCGGCTCTGGGCTGCTCTTTTTTGTCGAGTACGTCGAACGCCCAGGACAGCGACGCCGAATCCGCGGTGCTGTGACCTGTGCCGCTCATCTCGCGATTTTCGACATTGAACACGCACCAGTCGCGCATCGCATGCCGGCTCACGCGATCCGTCGCCAGGACCAGCGTGTCGTCCTCGCCCGTGACAAACGCGACGGTGGAGGATTCCTGGAACCGATAGAACAGGTCCCTGGGTGGCACCGGTGCAACTCTGGCTCCGATCGGATCGCTGCCGGAATTCAGAAACGCGCCGCGGAACACGTCAGGATAGGAAAGCGCCAGATGCATCGCGATCCTCGACCCGCCCGAAAAGCCGCCGACGTAAATGCGTGCGGGATCGACAGAGTATCGCTTGACGATATTAGCTTCCGCCAGCAGCGCGAGAGGCTCGCGCCGCGCGATGGGGTTGGCGTCGTTGCCGGAGTTCTCGGCGGCCACATAGATCACGCCGTACTGATCCAGCACGGTCGTCCATTCGCTCGGAAACTTGTCGGAATCCCAGGGCGGCACGAAGACGAGGAGTCCATAACCCTGCGTGGGTTTCGTGGTCGGCACGTAGACGACGAATTTTTCCTGGGCGATATCGATCGGCTGGTCGCTGAGCCTTTTGCCCGTCTTCGCCACCAGCTCGGGCAATCGCGCCGACTCGAGCGGCGTCAGGAGCCGGCGCGCCAGCTCGAGGTTGCTCGAAAGCGGCGTGTAGTCGGTGAAGACGACGTCGGTGCTCAAGGTCCCCGCCCATACACTGCTTGCGCAGATGCACGCGACGCCCACGACGCCAGAAAGCGAGCCGGTCCAACCCATCGCGCGAATTCTAGCCGCGGCCGATATGGGCCTGAAATCACGTATCCGTGCGCGTCGATCAATGCGCGGGCGATGCACGCACCTGCGAAACGACGTTTCGGATCGCATCGATGACGGCTTGGGGTTGATCCAATTGAATCGTATGGCTTGTGTTGGGAACAACGATGGATTCTCCACGCGTGGAGCGCCTGGCGAGCGCATCGTGGCCCTTCTTCCAAAACTGATAACTCGCCTGCTCCTCCGCGGCGGTATATCCCGGATCGGGGTCGACCAGGCCGCGCGTCAACACGATCATGGGAATGTCGCCGAAAGAATGCGCCGCGCGCGCTTCTTCCCGGCTGTCTTCGCTCGTCCCCGTCTCGAAGGCTTCGTAATTGGCACCCTCGGATCTGAGGCTCTCGTAGCGGAATGGCTTCGTATATTGATCAGCCAGATAGGCAATCTCCTCCGGTGTGCGCCCGGCCGCGAATTGAAAACAGCCATGCGGATCAGCGATGGAGAGTTTCCCGCGCGCTGCGAGATCGGCACAAAACAGGAGATGCGCCGAGCCTCTTTTGACCGCAGCTTTGAAGTAGGAACGCTCTGCGGCGGTCATGCCGATCTCGCGCTCCGCGGAGCCGGCGAATTGCGGATCGATCAGCACAAGGCCGGCGACATCGGACAAATATCTGTCCGCATAAAGCGTCGCGTAAAGACCGCCTGCCGAATGGCCGACCAGCACATAACGCCCACGCAGTTTCGCTCTCCCGAGCGCAGCGTGGAGGTCGTCCACGACATTGTCGGCTGTCATCGGTCGCGGCGACGGATCGCTGTAGCCGAAGCCTGCGGGGTCGTAGAAGCAGGTCTTCGTGATCCTGGATGCCGGTTCCTGAACGGGTTGCCAGTCCAGCAGGTTCGCGTCGCCGCCATAGAGGAACACGGCGACCGGCGGTCCGTGCCCGATGCATACGAGATTGATCCGCCGGCCGCCGATATCGAAAAGGCTTTTATTGAGAAGTTCCGGCGCTTCCGGCGTCTGCGCCACAGCGCAGAGCGAAACGACCATCGCAAGACAAACGCCGACGAAAAGGCGCATCGCCCACCCCATCACAGACTCGCGGGCGATCGCGCGCTCACGCGTGTTACAATGGCGATTGATTCAGGCGAATGACGGCTCAGCCCGGCGGCGGCGCGTAGTACGGATTGAGCGGAACCCCGTTGTTGTGGAATTCCGAACCCGGCGCATTGGCGTTCTCGCCCTGGAAACCGGTCGTATACTGCCTTTGCTCATCCGAATAGGGATTGCTTCCGGCGCCGGCCGAGAAATGGAAGCTGCCGAGGCCGTTCGACTGCTGCTGGTCTTGCTTCTGCTGCCAAGTCGTCGGGATCGACTTGTCGAAGAGTGCGTCCGGCGGGCCACTGTCCTGCGCCGCGCTCGCATCCGGGATATGAACCTGCTCGATGGCGAAAGCCGGGCTCGTGAGCGAGACTGCCCCCAGAAGCGCAACGGCAAGAGACAGGCGAACGGTCATGGCGGGGACTCCCTCTTGGTGGCGCTACTAAAAACTGTAGGCCGAAAAATCAAAGCCGGGAAGGGCAACATTTGGGGGGCGGGGGACAAAATGGCCGCAGAAACGGCTGGAATTGCAGAAAATTCATCATGCTATGGGGCATATCTAGGGCCTTGCCCTACGCCGCCTTGATCGGGCGGCCCGCGCCCGCTTAACTCGGCCGGACCGCTATTTTAGGAAATACTCCCATGTCGCGACTGTTCGAGCCGCTGCCCTTCGTGCGCGGGCCCGCCATGAAGAATCGTTTCATGCTGGCGCCGCTCACCAATCTCCAGAGCCATGAAGACGGACGACTCTCCGACGAAGAGTTCCGCTGGCTCACCCTGCGGGCCGAAGGCGGCTTCGGGCTCACCATGACCTGCGCCGCGCATGTGCAGGCGCAAGGCCAGGGCTTTCCGGGACAGCTCGGCATCTTCAGCGATGCGCATATTCCGGGCCTCACGCGGCTCGCCTCCGCCATTCGCGCGCAGGGCAGCGTCGCGATCGCCCAGCTGCATCATGCTGGCATCCGCTCGCCCAAGGACCTTATCGGCGCGACGCCCGTCGGGCCGTCCGATGACAAGGACACGGGCGCACGCGGACTGACGGGCACGGAAGTCGAGCAATTGACGGAGGACTTCATCCTGGCGGCGTTGCGCGCGGAGAAGGCGGGCTTCGACGGCGTCGAGCTCCATGGCGCGCACAGCTACATCCTCTGCGAATTCCTGAGCACCGAAAACAATCGGCGCGACGACCGATGGGGCGGTTCGCTCGAGAACCGCGCCCGCGTGTTGCGCGACATCATCGCGGGCGTGCGCAAACGCTGCCGTCCCGATTTCACCCTCGGCGTGCGGCTGTCGCCCGAGCGCTTCGGCCTCAAGCTTGCCGAGATCCGCGATCTCGCGGGCGAGCTCATGCAAAGCGGCGATCTCGATTTCCTCGATATGTCGCTGTGGGACGTGTTCAAGGAGCCGCTCGAAGAGGACATGCAGGGCAAGCCCCTGATGGCCTATTTCACGGAGCTCAACCGCGGGACGACGAAGCTTGGCGTCGCCGGCAAGATCACGACGGGTGACGCCGCGGCGAAGGTTCTCGACGACGGCGCCGATTTCGCTATCGTCGGCCGCGCGGCGATCCTGCATCACGACTTCCCGCGCCGCGTTGCGAATGATCCGCACTTCAAACCCGTGCCCCTGCCCGTCACCCGCGCCTATTTGGCGGCGGAAGGCCTGAGCCCCAAATTCGTGACCTACATGCAGAATTGGAAAGGCTTCGTGGCCGAGGAGCCGGCGCTCGCGGCCGACGGCTAAACGACACGGCGCACGCGCGGCCTTGATCGAAATCAAAGCCGGGCCATGCAGCGCTCCTAAGCTTGTATAACGCTATCGATCGAAAGAGAAAGCACCATGTCGGGGACTGAAACACTCGAACGCCCGAATACGAAATCGGCCGTGCAGCATTTCGACGTACTGATCGCCGGCGCCGGCATTTCCGGCATCGGCGCCGCCTATCATCTGCGAGAGCAATGTCCGGACAGAAGCTTCGTCGTGCTGGAAGCGCTTGAAAGCTTCGGCGGCACCTGGCACATGCATCGCTATCCCGGCATCCGCTCCGACAGCGACCTCTACACGTTCGGCTATCGCTTCAAGCCCTGGGTCGGTCAGCCGATCGCCACGGCCGACGAGATCCTCAAATATCTGGGCGAAGTGATCGAGGAGAACGATCTCGCGAGCCACATCCGCTATCGCCACAAGATCACGGCCGCGAACTGGTCGAGCAAGGACAATCTCTGGACCATCGACGCGGTGCGCACCGATACCGGCGAGACATTGCGTTTCACCGCCAACTTCCTCTGGATGTGCCAGGGCTATTACCGCCACGCCGAAGGTTACACGCCGCACTGGAAAGGCATGGAGGACTTCAAAGGCCAGATCGTCCATCCGCAGACATGGCCTGAGGACATCGACTACAAGAACAAGAACGTCGTCCTGATCGGCTCCGGCGCCACGGCGGCGACCCTCGTGCCCGCGATCGCCGGCGACTGCGCGCATGTGACCGTCGTGCAGCGCTCGCCCACCTATTTCATCCCCGCCCGCAACGAGAACGACCTCGCCAACCAGCTGCGCGAGCTCGACATCGACGAGACGTGGATCCACGAGATCGTCCGCCGCCGCATCCTGCGCGACCAGGATGCCTTCACAAAGCGTTCCTTCGAGGAGCCCGAGGCCGTAAAGCAGGAGCTGCTCGCCGGTGTGCGCGCCTATCTGGGCCCCGACTACGATGTCGAAACCCATTTCACGCCGCGCTATCGCCCGTGGCGGCAGCGTATCGCCTTCGTGCCGGAGGGCGATCTTTTCAAGGGTATCGCCGCCGGTAAAGCCTCGATGGTCACCGACGAGATCGAGCGCTTCACGAAAAAGGGCCTGCTGCTCAAATCGGGCAAGGAAATCGAAGCCGACATCATCATCACGGCGACCGGATTCAATCTGAGCGTGCTGGGCGGCATCCCCTTCTCCGTCGACGGCAAGACGATCGATTTCGCGGACACCGTTACCTATCGCGGCATGATGTTCACCGGCGTGCCCAACATGGTCTGGATCTTCGGCTATTTCCGCGCGAGCTGGACGCTGCGCGTCGACCTGATCGGCGACTTTGTCTGCCGGCTGCTCAATCACATGCGGCGGAAGAACGCGAAGAAGGTCGAGGTCGTGCTCCGGCCGGAAGACAAGGACATGCCGATCCTGCCCTGGATCGACCCGGAAAACTTCAATCCGGGTTATCTCATGCGCAGCATGCATCTCCTGCCCAAGCGCGGCGACAAGCCCGAATGGCAGCACACTCAGGACTACTGGACCGAAAAGAAGGCGTTCCCCAAGATCGACCTCGACGGCAAGGAATTCCGCTACTACTGAGCGGCCTGCCCCTGTTCGCCCGCTTGCCGCGCCGCTACGCTTCGTCAGGGCATAGGGGAGCGACATGCCGGCAGAGATATCGCGCGGGCATCTTTTGCGCATTCTGGGTGTCGCCTTCGGCGTCGCCGTGGCGCTGGGCAACACCATCGGCGCGGGCATCCTGCGCTCGCCGTCGACGATCGCCGGGAGCGTCCAAAGCGTCGGCATCATCCTCGCCCTCTGGCTTGCCGGCGCCATCCACGCGGCCCTCGATGCGAACATCTTCGTCGAGCTCGGAACCGCGATGCCGGAGGTCGGCGGGCCTTACGTCTACAGCCGCCGCGCGCTGGGCGACGTGGCGGGCCTGGTCGTCGGCTGGTCGATCTGGTGCGCGAAGCTTGCCGGCATCGCAGCGGGCGCCGTGTCGTTTGCGAATTTCTTCGCTATCCTCGTGCCCGCGGCGGAACCGCGCCAGGCCGGTATCGCGGTTGCGATCCAACTCTTGCTCTACGGCGCCAACATCCTGGGCCTGCGCGAGGGACGCGCGCTGCAGGAATCGACGAGTTTCCTGAAAGCCGGAGCGCTCCTCACATTCGCAATCGCAGCCGTATTCGCAGTTCCCGCGCAGACGGGCGCGCTGCTGCCCTCGCCGCACGTCGCCGTCACCTGGGTCGGCATCACCGTCGCCTACAAGCTCATTCGCGGCGCCTATAGCGGCTGGGACGCGCCGCTCTATTTTCTGGAAGAAAGCCGTGCGCCCACCAAAACTTTGCCGCGCGCGCTGTTCCTCGGTCTTCTGCTCACCTCGTCGCTCTACCTGATCGTCAACGCCTCGCTTCTCTATGCGCTCGGACCACAGCGCGTCGCCGCGACGGCGCTTCCCTTCCTGCCGGTGCTGCAAGCGGCCGCGGGGCCGTTCGCATCGCTGGTGTTCGCCATCGGCGCGATGATCACCGTGCTTTCGATGGCCAACGCCAACATCATGAGTGCGCCGCGCATCCTCTTCGCGCTGTCACGCGATCATCTCCTGCCGCACCAGCTGGGCTTCGTGAACATGGGCGGCAGCCCGCAGCTCGCCATCGTCATGACGGGCCTGGGTTCCATCGCGCTGGCGGCGACGGGAAGCTTCGGTCTCGTCTTCGGCCTTATCGGCACGCTCGATACGGTCGCGGGGCTGTTGGTGATCATCGCATTCTTCGCGCTCAGGCGCAGCGCGCCCGATCTTCCGCGCCCGTTCCGCGCCTTCGGTTACCCCGCGCTCCCGCTGGTGGCGCTTGCGATCGAAGTTTTCCTGCTCGTGATCTTCAACGCTGCGGACCGGAAGGGCTTCATCGCAGCCGTGGCGCTCGGTGCAGTTTGCGTGCCGTTGGCCTGGATCGCGCGGCGCAACCGTCTGGACAAAAGCGTACCCCATGAGACACGCTGACCCTCAAGGATCGGGAGGACATCATGAAAGTGGAAGGCGGGTGTTATTGCGGCCGGCTGCGCTACAAGGCCGAAGGTGAGCCCATGATGAAGGGCCAATGCCATTGCCGCGAATGCCAATATATTTCGGGCGGCGACGCCAACGTGTTTCTCGCCATGCCCATTGCCGGCTTCGCCTATACGAAGGGCACGCCCAAGACATTCTCGCGCACCGATCTTGAGCAACCTGTGACACGCGAATTCTGCGCCAATTGCGGCACGCATATCGTATCGCGACCGCCGGGTTTTCCCGCCGTTATCATCAAGGTCGGCACGCTCGACGACCCGAAGGCGTTTGGTGTTCCCAACATGGCGATCTTCACGATCGACAAGCAGGGCTTTCATCACATCCCGGACGGCATCCCCGCATTCGAGCGGCTGCCGGGATAACGCTCGTTGTGGGGGGCTAGCGCTCCGTCCAGCTTAGCAGGTCCTGCATAAACCGCAGCAGATCGCCGCCCTCGAAGCGATATCCGGGAAGGCCGGCTGCTTTTGCGGCTTCGATATCGCTTTCCTTGTCGCCAATAAGGAAACTGTTGGCGCGATCGACCGGCCAGTGGGCCATCACGTCGAGCAGCATGCCGGGTCCCGGCTTACGCCAGTTATGCGCACGCCGGAATTGCTCGATCTTGCCTTCCGGATGAAAGACGCAGTAACGCCAGTCGTCGACGGCGCCGCCGCTCTCGCGCAATTCCTGTGACATCCACTGGTGCAGCGCCGCAATCGCCGGTTCTTCGTAGAAGCCGCGCGCCACGCCTGCCTGGTTGGTCACCACGAAGACGTAATAGCCCCGGTCGTTGAGCAGTTTGACGGCCTCTTTGGCGCCTGCAACCCAGGTCACCTCGTCGATGCGATGAACATAGCCGGTATCGTGGTTGAGCACGCCGTCGCGATCTAGGAAGGCGGCCGGGCGGCGGCGATGGGCCGGCACCGTGTCCTGAGCGGCGGCATAGGTGTCGGGAACGCCGATGTCGAGAAAGAAACCGTCATAGATCCAGCCCGCCAGCCGGCCACGATCGCAGATCGATGGGATGATGGTGTCTTCCATCGAAACGGGCGCGGCGAAATCCGACAGCGCCGATTTTCGCATCCAGTACACGCCTCCGTTGATCGTGCCGGACCCGAGGCCGGCCTTTCGCGGATGGATGGCTTTGATGTTCGCGCCGTCCAGTTCGACGGTCTCGTAACGATCGGGATCGGCGATCCGGCGCAGCGCGACCGCCATGTCGCACGGCACGGTCCGCGCGTTGACCGCAAGATCGAGCCAATTGAAATCGAACCACGTATCGCCGTTGAAGACGAGGAACTCGTCGGCCAGCATGGCTTGCGCATAGATCAGGGCGCCGCCGGTGCCCATGCGCTTGGGCTCTATGCTGACGCGGATCGTGGCCCCCAGCGCATCGGCTATTCGGCTCTGCGTCAGGTAGTCTTCGACCACGCCCGCTGCATGGCCCGCGAGCAGGACGATATCGGTAAAGCCGCGCCGCACCGCTTCCCGCAACAGGACCTCCAGAAACGGTGTGCCGCTGACCGGCAGCATCGGTTTGGGGGTGGCTTTCGACAACGCGCCCAGCCTCGTGCCCAGGCCGCCGATCAGGATGACGCATTGCCGCGTTATCACGCCTGAACTCCACATCAGCCGGCGTCCACGCCGGAATCGTCGAAATGACTCATAGCGGCGGCGGCGGCGCGCTGACAATGACCGGCATTGTTGGCAATCGGTCGCGTGCTAAAGTCCGCCGCGGGAGCATCCGCTTTTCACGGGATAATGGCCGCTTCGGACGCATTGAAAGCACTGTCACGGGCAGCCGCCGAAGCCGAGCAGTGGCTTTTCGAGAGCGCGGCACCGCTTTGGGCGACCGTCGGGTTTCGTTCGGACGGCATGTTCGCGGAACAGATTGGTCTGGACGGCAAGGCTCTCGCCCTGCCGGGGCGGCTTCGCGTGCAGGCACGGCAGATCTACGCGTTCTGCGAGCTCGGGCGGCTCGGCTGGACAGGAAACTGGCGCAACTGCGCCGAGCGGGCGGTCGGCCACCTGCTGGAAAGAGGACGCCGCAGCGACGGTCTTTTCATTCACACATTCTCCGCGGAAGGCGCGCCGCTCGACGCGAGGGCCGATCTCTACGACCACGCCTTCGTGCTCTTCAGCCTGGGGCATGCGGCGCGTGCGCTGAACCGCGACGATCTGCTCGCCGTGGCCCGATCGACCGCGGACAAGCTCATGGCCTGGCGCCATCCGGAAGGCGGCTTTCGCGAAGGCGAGGTCGACGGACCGCCGCGCCGGCAGAATCCGCACATGCACCTGCTCGAGGCGGCGCTGGCGCTATGGCAGGCGTCGTCGGATGTGTTTTGGAAAGACCTGGCCTCGGAAATCGCGACGCTTTGCCGTGACCGCTTCATCGATTCCGGGACGGGCGCGCTGCGCGAATATTTCACGGAAGACTGGCGGCCCGTGCCGGGCGCGGATGGCGATCTCGTGGAACCCGGCCACTGCTTTGAATGGGCCTGGCTGTTCGAACGTCTTGATGCATGCGGCATTGCGGACGGAGCGGCCGCCAAAGGCGGCCTGGTGTCGTTCGCGCGGCATTACGGCCTCGACGCCGGGCGGGGCGTTGCGATCAACGCCGTCTCTGTGAACGGCGCCGTTGCAAGCGCCGACGCGCGCCTGTGGCCGCAGACCGAGCGCATGAAAGCGGCGTTGGCGCGGTTCCGCCGGACCGGCGCGGAATGTGAAGCACAGGAAGCCGTCGCGGGATTTCGGGGGCTTCGCAAGTATTTTGATACGCCGGTGAAAGGTCTGTGGCGCGACGTGCTGAAAAGCGCCGGACGTTTTGTGGAGCAGCCGGCGCCGGCAAGTTCGTTCTATCACATCGTCTGCGGTCTGGCGGAACTCATCGACACAGGCGGGCCGTTCAGAAGCCGACCTTGCGGACCGTGCGACGATGCTTGGTGATGCCTCCTCGGGAGACCCGTTGCAATCACCCCTATCGCCCGACGCGTATGAGCAGAATGCCAGCCACCGCCTCAGGCCGTCGGCATTAAAACGCGCCATGCCCAGTGATCACGGCTCGAAACGTCTGCGCGATAATGACAATATCGTACCAAAAGGACCAATTCAAAATATACTATTCATCGAACGCGATGCACTCCTCATAGGTCGTGTCACTGCGACCACTGATTTACCAAAGCCCCGTCAATCCGGGCCGTACTCGCTGGTAAAGTTGAGTGGCCGGGCCATAAAATTCCGTGAGTTTCCGTTTCACGACCGGGCGCGGCCCCACAAAACTCATCTCGCCTCGAAGGAGGTTGATGAGTTGCGGCAATTCATCAAGGCTCGTCCGGCGTAGCCAATCGCCGAGCGGCGTAACACACGGGTCTTCGCGCAATTTATAGGTCTGCAAATATTCGTCATACAGTTCCGGATTCTCTCGCTGCCAACGAGCAAGGCGTTCCTCGGCATCTACGGTCATCGTGCGAAATTTGAGGCAACGAAAGGGCTTTCTGTCGCGTCCAATTCGCTCTTGAGAATAAAGCGTGGGCCTAAAGTCACGCCGCTTGATTTGGATAGCCAAACCAAGAAATAGCGGGTGGCCTGAACCAACTCTCCAACTTCATCGGGCGTGGTCGAAAATACCGTCTTAAGAACTTTCGCCACGTAAACTTTGGGGCCCGTCTGCCAAATCCGGAAAATCCCCGCCCTGAGCGCAAACGAGATCGCATCAGAGAGCGCGACGCCCGCCACACAAGCCCAATAGCGGGCATAATACGAAAGTCGCGCCGCGCGGACAGGAGACCGGCCAGCTTCCTCGACAGTTGTTATCAGCAAGACACTTCGTCTCCCTCAGTCAGATCTGCTCCTTCGGTTTCTCCCGTCGTTCTTTTTGTTAGCCATTTTGGCACTATCGCGACATCGGGAATGGCTTCGCGAGAAATTTGTTGAACGCGCATCTGATGAACGACGCACGCCGCGATCAAAATGTTGTGCTGGATTGAACGATGCGCCCAAAGACGAGCCCTCAGGGGGTTGCCACTTGCGGCAGCCGGCCCAACCCCCGAGACCCGTCCACAATCAAAACGAATCTGCACGCAATGTTACCTTGCCCACTCCGTCGAAACTTGCCACGACGTACTGTGATCGACAAGCGTGATTGGGTGTGGAGCAACTGAACTCAAGACGAGCAACAGGTCGCGAAGCAGGGAATACTTGCAAAGACGGGAAGCGGCGATGTGGCATTGACGCCACAGCAAGGAATGAATGTGACAGATATTTGAACCGCTGCGTAGAATGGCGCGTTTGAGCTTTAGTCCTTTGCGGGTCGGCGTCCACGGGCTTAGCAACGCCAAAAATTGGCGATCAGCCAAAACCCCGATCGGACGGATGCAGACAAAGGACGCCCAAATACTTATCCAAGGACCGTCAAGCCACCAAGTGTGAAAATGGGCTGCTTTTCTAAACCCGAGACCCCATGCGCGAACGATTACGAGAGACGGAAAACAAAAAAATGGTCATAGACGTCGAAAGCAATCCTGACCCTGCTGTTCCCATGATGGGTATGAGCCGGCCGCCCTCGGACGCCGCGTGCAAAGTCGGTGCGCTGGACGACCCGAAAGCTTACGGCAATCCGAACATGGCGATCTACGCGGTCGACAAGCAGAGCTTCCATCACATCCGGAGGGCAAGCCGGTATTCGAGCGGCGGCCGGGGGCCGCGATATACGGCTCGGCCGAACGCGCGCTGGCCTTGGATCAGACAGGGCCAGAGCGAACAAGCTTGCCAGCAAACGTACCACGCTTCACTCCAGCTAAACGGCGCAGCGCGGTTTATTTATCGCTTCACATTTGCGCCCCGCTTGCGCGCCACCTGTGCTTCGATCCAGGCGTAGGTCTTTTCGAGACCGGCCATCAGCGGCTGGCTGGGCGCCCAGCCGAGCGTGCTCTTGATCAGCCGGTTGTCGGAGTTGCGACCGCGCACGCCGAGCGGGCCCGGAATGTGTTCGATCTCGAGCTTCTTGCCCGCGATATCCATCACCATCGACGCCAGCTGGTTGATCGTCACCATCTCTTCGGAGCCGATGTTGAACGGACCTTCATGCGCGGAGCGCGCCAGCCGGAACGAACCTTCCACGCATTCGTCGATGTAGAGGAACGAGCGCGTCTGCAGTCCGTCGCCCCACATTTCGATGGTGCCGCCGTTCTTTGTTTCCGCGACCTTGCGGCAGATGGCGGCCGGCGCTTTTTCCTTGCCCCCTTCCCAAGTGC
>Ga0335074_10000706_pt1 | contig 46209 bp, 43 predicted proteins | sample Lox_Sample_23_FD_206715 | JGI IMG/M metagenome (GOLD analysis project Ga0335074, IMG submission 206715) | Soil microbial communities from Loxahatchee National Wildlife Refuge, Florida, United States - Lox_Sample_2.3 | ecosystem: Environmental > Terrestrial > Soil > Wetlands | place: USA...
ATGCCGAGAAATGCGACGCCTTCATAGGATGCATTGAACGCGACAAGTTCCAGGTTCGGGTTACGTTGAAAAGTCCAAAGATACTTGTAGGTACCTACAACCTGTTGGAGCGTGAAGTCACCATTCATCTCCTGTTTGACGATCATTCGCATGATGTCTTCAGGTCTGAGCCAAGATACAGAAGTGCCACTTACTCTGAGCCCCAATGCTACGTCAATCGTTGACCAGGGGAGCGGTGCTTCTGCCTGGATGGAACCCAATGGAAATTTCACATTGGGTTCATAATGCAAATTTTCAACGCATTCCGGGGCAAATGTCTGAATTGTTTTGAAATCACCAATGAAGCTTTCCCCTATAGTTGCCGCAAGTTTAGCAATTGTCCACGGCGTCATCGTGTTCTCATAACGCGCGCGACCATCAAGATACGAAAACAAACAGTCAAATATGCGATGACCGCGTATGACAGGACCTAAGTGAAGATGATATTTTGCCACAAGAATTTTCATAGCCGCGTCTGCTTGGGGCACATCGAAAGGGGTATAGTCGTCGTCTTCAATGAAGGTGACCGTCACATTGTTCAATTGTTCAAGCCGCTTCGCCACTGTCGTGAGCAACGCACTCTGCGCCACCAATACCGTCTGCGTTGTCGGCGCTGACTGCGCCGCTCCAGGCATATTTGTTGACGCGGCGGCGATGGCATCGTTGTTTGTCGGCAAGAGCGCAACAGACAAGAAAAGCATCAGAGCCGCGATGCAGACCAAAGAACCCCAAAATTTTCGCATGGCTTTGTTTTCCTTGCCGGAAAATCGAAGGCGGAGAAATATTATATCAATTATTTTCACATGGCGCAGTCGAATCGTTGCATGGCGTGGTTTGCGGCTGACGCTGAATTGCAAGCCGGATCAGTTTGACTACGACTCCAATTCCCCCGCTGAACAAAAGTAAGAAAGTGCCTGCCGACCATGGCCATTGAACATGCAGGATCCAGTATGAAATGACGGGTATTAAAAACGTCGCACCATGCCAGATGATAAAAAGCGTTGTGCCCACCACCAACATCCCGGGCGCCGCCTTTTGCCCGCGCCTTACTGAAAACCAGGTAGTAATCACCATGATCACCAATGCCATCAGGGGAGGCCATAAAGAAAATGTCTCTATATAATCTGATTCGACGAAGTTCACGGTACCTATGCCCGTGATTACTCCTTCGCCAGGCCATGAAAATATTCCCGTAGCAGTGTGAAACCAGCAAAAAAACGGTTCCTCACTTCCATAAGCAATTATTTGTTTCCAATGTCGCCATGCACCAATGGGCATGTAAACGGGCATTAGCGCTGATATCCACAAGGGAGGTCCTTCCACTCTCAAGTCAGCACCGGTGGCAGCAACGAATCCCTGATTTAGAGCATCGCGGTAACCGATCGGTATGTATTGACGGGCCATCTTGAACGACACCATATAATCGGGAACAAACACATGTGGATGAGTAAAATCTTTCTGAATATATACTTCTGCCGTATCAGGCGGTTTTGGATATACCACCGGTAATTTGATGGCCGTGAATACTCCTGCGGCGACCAGCGCCGCAGCAAATAGTAAAGCTAAAGAACGCAATATTTTTCGCATAGCTTTGTTTCCCCGCCGAGGAACCTAAGGCGGAAAAATATTATAACCGGGCCGGGAAATTGACGAATCGTGGCGACTCAATTTGAACTTCGCGAAATGAAGACCACCTCTTGACCCTCGAAATCATCGTAATCTATATAAATTCGACCAAAAGTCTTATTCTGAAGCAGAATTTCGGGTTTCTCCATGCCCCAAACCTTCGCCTCTGTTTTGTCGATAATAGTTTCAACCGTTGACCGTTCCCCTTGAAGTGTAACGATGTCACCAACCATCGCTTCAGTACCGTCTAAATAACATAATAGGGGCATCGCTGGGCATGTTATTTTTATCGTCTGAACTCATAACCCCGCCAATATTTTTCGCATGGTGTGTTTCCTCAACGGAAGAATATTTTACCACGACGACACAACGACACGACGTAGACCACGGAGGATTTTAAATACTTTTCAGCGTTGGATTTGTAGATTTGGAAGCGCTTTTTGCAATTCCGCTATATCCTCAGCCTTTTACCTCGCCGATTTGTTTCGCCTGCCTTGGGCAAGTTGCAGGTTATATTCAGCGAGCCATCGTATCAACTCTATGTTCTTGGCAGGTTTGGTACTCGCGTGCTTCTCGGCCCATACGAGTTGCTTCTTGGCATGCCGTCGATAGTGCTTACGGGTTTTTTTGTTGTATCGAAATGGTGAGGCCATGTAAATAGGTTATCTAAATGTAAATCGTTGTTCAATCTCGGCTTTTTACTAACCAGGGCGACAGAATACCGATTGAATTATTCATCAATGCGATTTCTGGGGTTGCTGTTGTGTAGAAAGATCGGCAAGAGCCTTTTGAGCTTCCTGATTTCCCAATTGAGCAGCCTTTTTATACCATGCCCTGGCTTTGGAGTAATCTTTGGGCACACCCTCGCCGAACTCATAATTTTCACCGAGTAAAAACATTGCGTCAGGATTACCCAATGCCGCGGCCCTCTGATACCACGTTACCGCCTGTTGATTATTCAACACCACGCCCCAGCCCATGGAATACATTATTCCTATCTCAACTTCCGCATCTGTATTACCCTGCGCGGCGGCGATCTGATACCAGATTATCGCTTCTTGGCTGTTCATTGCCGTGCCCTCACTGAATTGATAGGAATAAGCCAGATGAAATTCTCCATCCACATTGCCATGCTCAGCGGCTTTTTGATACCAGTAAAATGCATTGGCATATTGAGTATTTGAAGAATAGTAAAGACCAAGACCGTCCTCGGCATTAGTATTGCCGGAATTGGCCCCGGCCTGAAGCTGAGCCAGCGCTTGGCTGTTGCCTTTAAGCGCTGCCTGCTCGAGTGCGTCATAATCAGGTGCGGTTGTAGTCTGCGCATGTACCAACGTTGGCCATACACTTATCGCCAATAGGAATGCCAAAAAACCCAATATTTTTCGCATGGCTTTGTTTCCTCGACGGAAAAATATTTTACCACAACGAGGGCTGCATATTGTTCCTTAATGTCCTAAGAGCCTTCTAACTACGTAGTCGGGTTTATTACTCCTATTTTTGGGCCTCCCAAGCGCTACAACGTTACAAGGTCTTGTTTTATAGAGTATTTTGCACTTTTTGATCCGTAACATGTTCGGGGCTTGTAGCGGCTGTAAAATAGAGGAAATATCTCTATTTTCAGGGATTGTTGCGCTGTAACGGTTGGATTTTCCTAACATGGGCAAATACCTCTCAAAATGTTACAAAATGCGGTCAATACAATAAAACCACTGATTACACGGATGCCACGGATAAATTTTTAACCCGACCTCAAATGGTTTTAATGAAGGATGCCGAGACAAGCCACGAATCCGCAGATAACGCAGATTAGCGCAGAATGAACATCGAAACACAATGCTACGCCACCGCTTGATATTTACTTGTCAAAGAACCGGCTTTAAGAGCCTATACACTGAATAGGCAAACCATCCGGCGCGGCAAGCAGCTGCGCTGGGTAGGGAGTCGGGAGAAGGCGGCTGCCGCCGCAGTTTTCAGTATTCAGATTTTTTTTACCACAATCCCGATAGCCATCGGGAACGACACGACGTTTTAATCCCGAACTCAATAAGGGTTAATGATCTCTTGTAAATTTTAACACGAGCTTCGCTTCAGTCATTTTCACTTTCGTCGCGGGTGGTCGGCTCAGATAAGAAATTTGTTTGAGTCTGTGGAAGTCCTAAAACACGTCTATCACTATTTAGCAAATCGAGAAGCCCCTGTCTCTCTTGTTCAAGATCAGCCCTAAGCCCATTTAACTTTTCGATACCTTTTGTATCCGCAAGCACTCTATTTAAAACAAATAACTCATTGATTGTTTGAGCCTGGTTTGCAATAAGACAAAATTTAACCTCTGGGTTCCCGAACAGGCGTAATCCCAGCGCAAAGAACCAAAAACTTACAATAGCTCCGATCACGAAACCTCCAGCCAGTGCAAGAAATATTTTTGTTTTATTCATAGTTCGACTCCTTAAACCGAAGATGAAAAAGTATTATAACCGGGACGAAAAATTGGTTGGCCGCTCAATTTGAATTTTTAATATGAAACCCAAGGATAAAGATTATCGCTTTGAGCGGTTTTTTGCATTAAGCAATAAGTACACTACAACACAGATGATACTTGCCGTAATAAATATGGAGAATTTCCAATCATTAACAGTAGTGACATGGACTTGTATTCCCAAGTACTGATGAGTCGAAGCATGTTTTTCGGTAGGTGGAAGCCAGGGACTGATTAGCCACACAATTAGACCAATGGCGGCGAACATGCAACCCAACTTAATCAGGTGATGATATTGGCTCCCAAAATTAGATTTCATACTGAACATCACTTTAAATTCCCATTGAGCCGGATCAAACGTTAATTCCCATTGCTTTGAAGTTGTTGGGCTCGGTCGGCCCAATATTGCGCTTTTTGTTGATCTTTGGCCACGCCCAGCCCCTTGCTGTACATATATGAAAGATTAAGGCAGGCATTGGCATTTCCCTGTGCGGCGGCTTTTTGAAATAAATTAAATGCATGGATGTAATCTCGCGGTGTTCCATAGCCTTGTAAATAAAGAAAGCCAAGACTATTTTCTCCATCTGGAGAACCTTGCGCAACTGCCTTTTGAATCCAATTAAATGCTTCGCGGTAATCTATTTGTGTTCCTTGGCCTTTCGCATACAAAACACCAAGATTAACTTCAGCAACTACAAAACCCTGTTCGGCGGCTTTCTGATACCAGTTGAATGCCAAGGTATAATCCTGAAATGTCCCTAGACCACGTTCATAGAAAGCACCCAGATCGTTTTCCGCTAATGCATCACCCTGCTCAGCAGCTTGCCGATACCAATTAAAAGCCTGGTTGTAATCTTGCGGCGTTCCTTGACCATGCTCATAGAGAGAGCCCAAATTAGTTTCCGCAACTGCATAGCCTTGTTCTGCGGCTTTTTGATACCATTTGAAAGCCTGTGAGTAATCCTGCGGCATTAATTGGCCATGCGCATAGTCCGCGCCCAGATTATTTTCCCCTTCTGCATTTCCCCGCTCTGCCGCCTTTTGAAACCAGTAAAATGCTTGGAGGTCGTTTCGTTTCGTTCCCAAGCCCTCCGCATACAAAGCGCCCAGATTGGCTTCTGCGCCTGGAATACCCTGCTCCGCTACTTTTTGAAACCAATAAAAGGCTTGCGTGTAATTTTGCTTTGTTCCCAAACCACGTGCATAGAGCATGCCCAAATTATCTTCCGCATCGGCATTACCCTGTTCTGATGCCTTCTGACTCCATTTGAAGGCGTCTGCGTATTGATTGTTTAAATAATAGTAAGCACTGAGATTATACTGGGCATCGGCATCGCCGGATTTGGCTGCGGTCTGAAGCTGCGCCAGCGCTGAAGCATTACCTTTAACCGCCGATTTTTCTAACGCTTCATAATCCGGTGCAGTTGTAGTCGCGGCAGGTATTGTAGTAGCCTGCGCATTCACCAACATCGGCAATATGCTTATCGCCGCCATGAATGTCAGAACCCCAAAAATTTTTCGCATGGCTTTGTTTCCTCGATGGAAGAATATTTTACCACAACGACACAATCCCGATAATCATCAGGAACGTTTTTTAATCCCGAACGCTAATGATTTCATTTAAGGTTAGCATTTGAAGAACACTATCGGTTATACCATTGAAGGATGAGAACAAAGCCGGATTCCATTACCAATGCCATTAAAAACGCACCGACCAGATGCGGTGCGGCATATCGATTCCTGGATAATTTTATTTTTATATCCGCGACAGCAAGCGTTCTGACCGGACAAACCTGGCGCTGGATGAGCTTGGACTTCGCCGGACAAATCACGGCGGCGGCCTTGCCGATTGTGTGGCTGGTTTCACTGATCTGCCTGGCGCTAAATAGGCGTGTAGGCCGGACGCCTGCCGGCGGGATGGAAGAGGAAAAATTGCGCAGAAAGTTGCGAATCAACCGGCTGCTTTTAATACCATCCTGGCTGGTGTTGCTGGTGCTGGCGATGAACACGGCGGACTATTTCCGGCTCTGGAAAATGGTAGACGGCGATTTGCCCTTTTGGATGCCGATGTGCCTGCCGGTGATGCTGGTTCTGGCGGCATGGCTTTTAGGCCGTCCGGATCAACTGCTGGCGGGCCCGGCTGGTAAGCCGGCAACAGAAGCGCTGCCTTTGGGCTGCCGATGGCGCGCCGGCCGGGCGCTGGATGCGGTTTTAATCGCGCCGGCAGCGCTACTGGTAATTTGGGTGTTCTTTTTTGAGTATCGGGCTGATCCACCGCCGAAAAACACGACGGTAGATGTGGCCGTGGTGTTGGGCAATCTGGTTTTACCGAACGACACGTGCGGTTTTATTATGCGAAATCGTGTGCTTGCCGCGATCGAGCTGTATAAGCAGAAACGGGTCAGATACATCATCGTCAGTGGAAATGCCCCCAACGGAATTGACAATCTGGAGAACAATTCCACTCTGGCGATGGCGGCGTTGTGCCTGAGCAATGGAATTCCGGCGGACAAATTGATCCTCGATTTTCACGGTGATAACACGCGCTTCAGCGCGGAAAACGCGGTGCGCATCATGCGGGAAAATCACTGGACCAGCGTGGTCGGCGTAAGCTCGGATTATCATTTGCCGCGCATCGCGCTGGCCTTCGCCCAGCTTGGCGTGCACGCCTGGACGGTTCCGGCGATCAACGGTTACTGGTCCCAGAGCGACCCCAAATCCATGGTACGGGAATGGATCGCTTTGCCGACGTATTGGCTGAACACAACCTACCATCGGGAATAGGAGGCGACTTGAACCTGCGCGATCCAAGAATCCGAGTGATTTTGGCAACCGGGGAACTGCGGCTTTGTGATGGGCCCGAACTGGTCAAAACGTACCGATGCATCACGGGTTCCAATCATGGCGACAAGGAAAAAGAGGGAGACCGCAAAACGCCGCTGGGATGTTTCCGCGTGGTCTACAAAAATCCGCAGAGTAAATTTCATCTTTCGCTGGGATTGAATTATCCGGACGAATCGGACGCAAAACGCGGCCTTCAAACAGGCCTGCTGACCCGGGAACAATATGAGCGGCTCATGGATGATTTGGCGCACGGCGACATGAACGATCCGGCGGTACAGGACCGTGTGTGGAAAACGCCGCTGGGCGGGGAGATTTTCATACACGGCGGCGCAGAAGGCCGTGATGGAACCGCAGGCTGCATGGCGCTGACAAACGCGGACATTGCGGAACTCTATCCGCTTTGTCCCGTGGGCACGCCTGTGGAAATTGTGGAATCCATTTAGCGGTTTACCGCAAGCACGTCGCAGCGTCGGAATTTATAGGCCCGCGCAGCCACGCCGATAAAGCGCGCCGGTAGAGAACAAAACGGTTCTTTAGTCGTATAAAACTATATGAATAATATGTTTTGCGCATCGCCTGTTGCCGGGCTATGCGCCGGAGGGCCGAGAAAAACGGTTTTTTCGCGGCGGCGCACCTTTGATTTTCAGAACATAAAAGAGCGTCCCAGAAATTTTCAAAGCGCGTATTTTCTTATCACAACTTTAACAAGCGTCGATAGAAAATGTACACGTTTTGTTGTCCGGCTCTCAGCGATGTAGCAGGTCAGAGAGCCATGTGATGTGAAAAAACTGTTTGCAGATTTTCAACGACGAAGGAGTTATTCGTCTTTGGCCGGCGCGCATTAAACCGCGGCCGGCGGGGATGATCCGGAGGGGAACAGGTGATGAAGAGTTGGAGAAAAATTTACGGCAATGGGTTCGCTCTGGAAATTCCACTGGATTTTAACGGAATTCTCCAGGAAGACGGCAGGCTGGTTCTTGAAGATCCCGCCCGCAGTATACAAATGACGCTGGAAATGGACGCAACTGAATCAAAGGCAGAGGGACCTGGGAATCAGTTATCAGCCAGAGCCGGCATTCCGGTTCCCAAAAGCCCCAAACAAATGCAGGCGTTTATGCGGAACTGGGCAGGACAGATCCATTCGGTTCGCGTGGCCGAGCAATCCAGGCGCATTCTCGGCACTCATCATATTGCGTGTACGGCCCAAGGCGTCGAGCGGCAGGGAATTCTCGCGGATTGGCTGCAGACCATCTGGCGGAAGGATTCGGCGATCGGCTGGCGCTTCTGGGCCGTGTTTCATTCAAATCAGATTGTTCTGATCACATGCCGGGGGTCGAAACAGGCGCTGGGATTTCTCAAACCAATCGTGGACGGCATTGTGGCGACCGTCAGCATCGGCGCCATGCCGGAGGTCATGAAAAAACCATTTATTCAGGCCGTCGTCGATCTGGCCAAAGAACACATGCCATCAACTTCCCTTTGCGCGATTGATGATGATACGCTGAGCATCGGTGGAATGAGGATCAAGGTTTCGCCGCTGCACGAGGCTTACCTGGAACAGCCCAATGAACTGGCGGAAAATGTCAAACGATTTTTTGATGAATTAATGGTGGAACACACGGATGATCCGAACCAGACCAACGGCTGGCCGGGCATTCGCAACAAGGTCTATCCGATACTGGTTCCCAAAACCATGAGCGGATCGTTGACGACCAACGCTTACAAGGAAGACTGGATCAACGGGCTTGTGATTTGTTATCAGGTTCATGGTTCCAGCACGCTGGTTACCTACGCCGACTGCACACAATGGGGCGTCGATCTGGAGATGCTCGCACAATATGCGTTGGGCAACCTGCAACGCATGACGCGGTCGCTGAGCATGACCGGGGGCACCAGCAACAACTACACCCTTTTCAGTTTTCCGCAGGAAGACGCACTAAATTCTTCACGGATGCTTTTGCCGCTGGTGTACAAGCACCTGCAACCGCACCTGGGAAAAACGTTTTACATGGCCGTGCCAGACCGGGACATCCTGCTGGCTTTTTCCGCGGAAGAGCCGGCGACGGTAACCTGGCTGCGCCGGCAGGTGGAAATACGCTACGCCCAGGCGGCCCACCCACTGAGCGACAAATTGTTTTTGGTCACGCCGGATGGAATTGTGGGAGACGCAGCTCATCCGGAGCCGGAAACGCTGTAATCGTAAAAAAACCGGAATCCGAATCGCAGCGCATCAGGCGCGGATTCACGGATTAAATTTAAATCCTAAACCGCACCGGACCAGACGCCAGCCGTTTGCCTCGCGTTTGTGTTCCGGTGCTTTTTTTATTGGATGCGGCGTAAAGACGGCTATTTTCGCGCCATAATTTTGGCAACTTCAAGAGCCACGCGCCGCGACGCCGGCATTTGCCGGCAGAAAACTTCTATCGGAGCGGTGAGTTCTTCCAGGGCGCCAGACATTTCCCGGAGCCGTTGCGGGCTGTTCAATAAATCCAGGGTGGTTTGAATTAATTTCGCCGGTGAACCATAGAAAGGCATGAATTCGGGAACCAGTTCTCGGTTGGCGAGAATATTAACCAGCGACATAAAGTGAGTCTGAACAAGAAATCTTCCGGCGAGATTCCATTTCCAGCGGGCAAGCGCGTAAAGAACGATCATGGGTTTATGCCACCGGGCGACCTGGAGCGTGGCGGTCCCGCTGACCGTAAGGACCAGATCGGCCCAGCTAATAATTGCGTCCGTGGCTCCGGTGCGGACTTCGGCGCGCGTGCCGGTTTGCCGCAGAAGCCGGCGAATCTGCCAGGCGCGCTCTTCATCGGCGGCGGCGGCGGCGAAAATGCTGTTGGCGAAACGCCCTTTCACCGCTCGTACAACTTCCAACATGACGGGAAAATTGGCGTCCACTTCCGCGCGGCGTGAGCCGGGAAGAATGGCCAGTTTAACCAGACCGGCGGGGAGCGGAGGGTCCAGTTGCGCCGACTCGGCATCAGGGCCGGCTATGGGCCGGTCAAAAAGCGGATGGCCGACATACACCGCGTGCAGGCCTTTTTGCTGGAAATAATTTTCTTCAAACTCAAGTACGCAACAAAGCGTGTCCACGACATGACGCAATTCGTTTGTGCGCCAAGCGGCCCAGGCCCAATGCTGGGGCGCGACATAATAACAAACGCCTATACCGGCGCGCCGGGCCAGCCGCGCGACTCGAACGTTTACCGTCGGGGAGTCGATGGGAATAACCACGGCGGGCCTTTCGATGGCGAACTGTTGCTTTACCTGTTCGAGGAGTTTGGTCCAGTAACCGATTTGTTTGACAGCGCCCAGCAGCATGGCGGAATGTCGTGTCGGATTGGCCAGGAGGCGGCATCCGGCGGCGGCCATTTTATCTCCGCCGATGCCGACAAACCGCGCCGTTGGAAATTCCTGGCGCAGCGCAGTGATCAGGGCGGCGCCCAGAGCATCGCCGCTGTGTTCAGCGGCGGAGAGAAAAAAAATCGGGCTTTTGGTTGAAGATTCCATTCGCCAAGTTCTCTTGCCAAACCAGAGAAAGAACACTAACCGAATTGCTCCAAAAGTGGAAAATTAATCGCTTTAGAGACTCCGGAAAAACGGTTTGGAATTTGTTGGGGATATAGCATTAAAAAGACCGATAAAATATAATGTTTTGAGGCGCTAGGGCAAAAGAATAAGCCACCCTGGCAATGAAGTAATTCAGGGTTTCATACAGGCGGGTATGAAAGCTTAACAAGGACTTATAAACTCCATAATATTTCGTAAACTTTAAGGGCAGACAGGTTCGATAATCTCTGGAGCAGAAATTCTTATGCGCGGAGCAGTGCAGTGAGCACAACGATTTTGACGCAGGCAGAACGGCGTGAAATAGTCTCGGTCATCAATGAGCTTAAAGAGCACGGGCAAATATTCGGCCGGCGCCATCGCCGCCGGAGCATCGATCAACTCATGTGGCTGAAGCGATTGCCGCGGCCGGACAACCCACGAGCGGCGGCGTTCAAGATTCACAGCGATGATGTCTCGCTGCAGGGAATCGGTTTTCATACGCGCCGCCGGCTTTATAAAAATGAACACGTCGTGATTCCACTGCAATTCCGCGAAGGCGGCGGCATGCTGGTGCTTTCCAAAGTTCGTTTCTGTCGCGAGTTGCCAAACGGCGAGTATCGCGTCGGGGCCGAATTCGCGGATAAACTTGCCGATCCCGGCTGTAAAGAACGCATCCCGCCTAAGTGGCTCAAAAGCGCCTGGGGAAGCGAAGTAGAAAAATAAATCAAGAGTTCAGACGTCAAACCATTCGAATACTAAGATGTGCCCCGGTAATTTTCGCCGGGGCACCGCGACTCTGTGTATCTCTCAGCGGTCACATCGATGGGAGTTACTTTTTCACCGGCACCGGGCCGTGATCGTCGCAATGATCGCCATGCGGATGATGCAAATGGCCGTCCACAAGGTAATCCACGTGATCGCCGTGCGGCACCTGCGGATGTCCACAGTTGGGCCCGTGCTTGTGTTTTTCACCCTTAATCGGGTTGCATTTATCCGGATTGGTTTCACTGACTTCAATGACATGCTCGTCAACATGACCATCATGCGGGTGATGCAGATGGCCGTCGTGAAGGTAATCAACGTGACCCTTGTGTTCAATCTTCGTATGGCCGCAATCGGGGCCATGCTGGTGGGGATGATTTTCATGGATTTTACATTTGTCGCTCATGATTGACTCCTTCGATTTGCAGTTGGTGGGACTGCATAAAGTCAACAGGCCCCCAACACCCATATAGGTTATACAAAGTATTATATATTGTAAATGACACAGATATAGGTAAAAAGACGCATCGGCATGGCGCCACAAGTCGGATTGTGAAAAAAGCCGCCTGCTTTAAAATCGCCTCCGACCGGGCAATCCTTTCGTGAGGTGTTTTATGCCGACTGGTTTGCAGAGCGTCTTTCTAACCGCGTTCACCGGGGTGATGTCGCTCGCCGCGGGCTGCGCCGTGCCGCTGGCGTCGGATCAGCCGATCGCTCCGCAACACAGCGTGGTGATTGACACAAGTTTTGCCGGGGCGTGGCAGTTCACCAACCATAAGCCCGGTGACGACAGCACGTTTGTATTAACGCTGGTTGTTTATCCCCTGGATGAAAAAGAGTTCCTGATCAACTGGTTCACATGGAATCTTGATGACGGCGATATCGAAAACCCGACCCTGGCCGCGACGATGCGCGCCTGGCAACTGGACATCAACGGACAGACCTGCCTGAATTGCCAGATTTTTTTGCCGACGCTCTTGTCCGGTCCGAAATATCTTGCCGATGATCTGAAACATTTCGCTGCTGACGCCAACACCAGTTCCTATGATGCGGTCCTGAACCGTTCCGTTACTCAGGCGCTGAGCAACAGCGGTTTTGCCCGCGTTTACATTCTCGCGCTGGTTGATAAGGTGCAAAACGACGCCATCGATGTATATCCGCTGATGGACCCCGGCAACGAAAAGAACAGTCCCCTGCCGCCAAATGGATTTGGATCTTCAAAAGAGCTTGAGCAGTTTCTCTTAAGCCCGGCGGGACAAAAACTGCTTTCGGCAAAAATTAATTTCAACCGCGATGTCATGGAATTTACGCGGATTGACCCACAAAGTTTGCCCAGGGCCATTGGTGGAACGAACGATAATTTTTAAATTGCTTACTTAATCGCCAGATTGCCTTCGTCGGAGCTCCCAAGAACCAGGCGGCCCATCAGATAAGGTGTAACAGCCTGCGCCTCGCTGGGAACGGGGAAGAGATTGTATTGCGTCAGCTCGTCAGGTTGACCGGCGTCGCCGGGCATCCATTGATAACGCAACAGATTAATCCGGAAACGATCGCCGACGGCCGGTATGCTCTGCAGTGGTTTGGGCATCGAATTAAGTGGAATCTGAACCACGAGTGTCCATGCGGATTGTCCCTGCCAGAGGCCCGTTGCGGCGGTGGTTTTCAGGCCGGTGGTTTTCCACGGAATCACACTGTAAGGATGATTCAGGTCCAGATTGCCATTGGGGTCCGGCTGCGGAGGCGTTGCGGATGAATGCCAGACCGCGTTGGTGCGGCCATTAGGGGCGACCACAATTTCAAAAAAATTGGTGCCGTTTTGCTCTCTGGAAGTATCGAGCCAGATTTCGACGCAGTCGTGCCGCCACAAATTCATCGGCGCGGCGGTTGGATCGAAACGCGGCGGCGTGCCCGTGCAAATATAGGCGATGTAAAGATTGGATTGGTCATAAGCAACTGCAGCCCGAGTTACCGCCGCCGGGTCTTGTCCAGCGGATGCGGAATTAAGAGTATACCAACGGGTGGAGGCCCAAAATGGATTGGCCAAAGGGCCGGCCATGGGAGTTGAATCGGGTGTAAGCTCAACCGCGTTCATAACCAGCGGTTCCGAGACGTTCTGCTGTGAATCAGCCGCGGCGTTGGCGTTGCTGCTGTCTTTGCAACCGGGTAAGGCGCAAAGAAGCGCACCGCTCAGCAGCGCGGCGCCGATCGATTTAATCAGGATGTCTTTTCTGGACTTCAACATTCATTCCCTTGCGGACTTGTTTTCCCTGCCTTTCGGCCGTCCATTAAACTGCATAGTTTGACGTCCTGCCAGGCATAATGGTCGTGATCGTTTGCGGGCCCATCTCACTTGAATGGCCCGGAAAAGCCTTGGCCTTAGGATCGATAAGAGTTTTGGCAAAATTAACCGCTGTGGCGGCCTCACCAAAACCGGTCGCTATTAGTTTAAGCTTCCCCGGATAACCTGCAACGTCTCCGGCAGCAAAAACCCCATGCATATTTGTCTGCATATGCGAATCAACCAGGATGGAGTGACCTTCGATTTTGATGGGCCAGTCCTTGATGGCCCCCAGAGAACTGATGAATCCGAGCTGGGGCAAAATCGCATCCACATGCAGAATCCGTTCCTCATGCGTCTGGTTGTGTACAATGACAACACTGCTAATCATATTATCGGTTGTTTGCAACTCCTTTAATTCATAAAAAGTTAAAATTGGCGTCCCGTGGCCTAAAACCCTCGCAATACTGTCTTCATGTGCCCGAAACTGGTTGCGGCGATGAATAATGGTAATGTGCGAAGCCACCCCATGCAGGTTCATCGCCCAATCCAGGGCAGAATCGCCGCCTCCAACAATAAGCAGACGCTTGTCCTGAAAGACCGCTTTACTGGCTACGGAGTAATAGACACCGCGCCCCTCCCATTGGCTAGCATCGGGTAAGGGCAATTTTCGGGGATGGAAAGCCCCGGCACCGGCGGAGATGAGGAGCGTTTTTGTGTAATGACGGCCTTTATCCGAACCCAGGACATAACAATCCTTTGATTCATCGCGATGCAAGGCGTTAACAGTTTCAGATAAGTGAATTGAGGCCCCGTATTGGAGTCCCTGTTCCATCAGACTTTTGACCAGATCGCGGGCGATTACCCGGGGAAAACCAGCGACGTCATAGATGTATTTTTCTGGGTAAAGCGTGGCAAGCTGCCCGCCAAGCTGATCGAGCGAGTCTATGATCTTGGTTTTCATTTGCCGCAGGCCGGCATAGTAGGCCGCAAAAAGGCCGGTTGGACCGCCTCCGATGATGGTTAAATCGTAAATTTCATGTTGACCGGACATTCAGAATTACCTTTTTCGTTAAAACCGATTGCAGGCAAGGAGGGCATTCTAACAAGAAACGGCCGGAACGGGAACTCGAAAACAGGACGAAACTACGCCATAACGAAATTTCGGTTGTTTGGTCTATGCACAGGGCTTTCTTTACTACATCGTTAGATGATGGATTGTTTTGGCCGTCTGTTTTCATTTGCGTGATAGCTACGACGGCGTGTTGCCTGTAACCTATTCATCTGTCGCATAGCAATGGAGACCCTATCATGCGTATGTTACTGACCGGTCAGGTGGGCCTGGACCGCAAAGCGTATCTCAACGAAGTTGAAGCGATCGCCCGGGCCGAGGGCGAACCACTGAAAATTTTTCACGTCGGCGAGATGATGTATCGCGAGGCGCCAGACGTAAAGCCGGAACGCATTCTGGATTTGCCGCTTTCGCGCCTGACCAATCTTCGCCGGGCGGTTTTTAAGGACATCCTTTCGGAACTGCCGCAGCACCCTAATGTCATCGTCAATTCACATGCGACGTTCCGCTGGAAACACGGCTTGTTCGCCGCATTTGATTTTGATCAGCTTGCGCTATTTAAGGCGGACATGTATGTGACGCTATTGGACAATATAGAGGCGGTTCATCAGCGCCTGACGCGCGATCATGCTGTGGAACATTCGCTTAAGGATCTGATGGTGTGGCGCGAAGAGGAAATTCTTGCGACGGATTTACTTTCGCGGGCCAACCCTGATTATCCGGGGACATTCTTTGTTCTTTCGCGCGGACGCAATTCCAGCACCGCCGAAACGTTGTTCCGGCTGCTTTTGCGGCCGCGGATGCGCAAAGTCTATCCGAGTTTTCCGATGAGCCACGTGATGGAGATGCCGGACATTCAGGCCCAGATCAATGATTTTAGAAAACAGATGACGGAGCGGTTCATCACTTTTGACCCGGCGGACGTGGACGAAAAGCAGCTTTATGACCGGGCCGTGGCTGCAGCGGCGGATGGCCGGCAAAAGTTTGCCGCGCAGGTCAACGGGAAGGAAATTGAACTACTTGTACCTGAGATGCTCTCGATCGGTTCGGACATTAACGGACAAATTTACGCAAGGGATTTTTTAATGGTTCGCCAGAGCGACATGATCGTTTCATATATTCCGGAGCTGCCGGGCGGACGGCCGGGGCTTTCCAGCGGCGTGGAACGCGAACTCCAGCACGCCCACGATCATTCACGTGAGGTTTATGTCATCTGGCGGCCCAGTGCCAACCCCAGTCCGTTTATCACGCAGACGGCGACTAAATTATTCGGTAGTATTGATGAGGCGATGGATTATTTCGCCGCCCACGGCTACCTGGCGGCGCATAATCTTTTTGATGCGGTATAGGGCTGTCGCAACCGACGCGGGCTTCAAATTAAAAAGAGCGCTGGCGAGACGGAAAAATAGCGAGCCAGTTTTACAATGTTTGCTTTGCTGAGCTGCCGTCGGCCATGAAGGATGGCCGACCCTAATTCCCGGTGGCCAAGAACGCGACCCAGATCTGACGCGTTCATTCCACGCTCTTCTATCAAGCTTCGCAGGCAGTGCAGCGGGTCAATGTCTGAGGTATCAATGAAAAATTGTTCGGTTTCATACGCGTGCAGCAATGTGCCCAGTGTATCAAGATAATCGTCTTGACCGGGTGTTAGCCTGGGAAGAGATGTCAGGCGGTCAATCATTTCCTGCGTATTTTCATAATCGACACGGTCACGCAGAACGCGCGGCGGGAAAAGCTGCACCAAGGCTTCGAACGTTGTCGGCAGGGAGTCATATTTACGTGATGTCGTTTTCATAGACCGTTTTTCCAGTTCTCGCGGCTGTACTGAGCGTGTGAAAGCACTTCCTTGATATAAATCTTATGACGGTGGTATACGATTCTGGCGATGATGCGGTATTTATTGCCGCCGACGTTAAATACTGTTACCACCGTTCCACTTGCCGCGTTGACCAAATCCGCGTGTGGAAAGGTCTTTCTTACATCGTGGATCGACGCCCAGCGTCCATTTTCAGCGACTTTATACCATCGTCGCAGGGGCATTTCGGCTTCGGGATGCCGGCTCCAGAAGTCCCGTAGCCGCTTCATGCGCACAACCCACATGTGAACATTATGTACACACCTGTTCGTTTTGTCAAGTTTAAAACAGCGGGTTTTTGTTGACGCGATTAAAGAGTTCTTTGATACAAAGCCGAGAAGCCGAAGCGCTGCATCAAGCCCGACCAGACCAGAACAATGCCGCCGGTGATAAGCAAAAACAGCCACATGAACCCCGTGCCCATCCAGGGAATGTTCTGAGCGTTGGGATCAAAAATGTTGGAGAGTTTGGTGGCGCCCGTATAGCAGACCACGCCAATCGCCGCCGCGGAAAAAAGCGCCAGGGCGCCGGAGCACCAGTTAAACCAGTCGGAAATTCGCCCCAAAGTTTGACCGGCAAGGGCTGCGGCGCCCGCGGCAATGCTTAGTGAACAACCCAGGATAAATAATGGGCGCAGATAGTTGGGACCCATGGAAGAAAAAATGTTGTCAAAATAGCCCTGGGTCAATTCCACCAGCAGCGGAACCATCCAGAAAACAATCACCGCACCGGCGGCGAGAAGTTGCCAGATTTTCAGCGACGCAGATTCCCGGCAATACGACCGCGCCCGAGAAATCGCATGCAGCCACACCAGGGCCAGAACGCCCAACGTGGGCAAAAATACGAGTTCGACGCCGAAAATCTGCTGTTGGCAAACCGCAAGAACCATCAGTCCCAACAGACTCATGCCCAGATTCAGGGTAAAACGGGCGCGAAACTCCGACCGCAGAATCGGAACTAAAAGCAGTCCCAGCACCGCAGCGATGATCTCCCAGCCGTGCAGTATGCCGGGCACGCCAAAGGACATTGCATCGGCGCCGGCGGTCGGCCACCAGCCGTCAACGCCTGACTGTTTGGGCATAAAAGCAATAGCGCCCAGAAGCATCAGGCACGCGGCCTGCGTAATGCCCAGATTAAAACAGGTGACATGCCAGGGGAATTTAATTTCCTGTCCGCCGGTCGATTGATGCGGGTTGGGCTGCAGTTGCCGTTCTGGATCGGTTTGCGCGTTTTGAGTATCAAGAGGAAGAGTTTGAAGGTCGCCGGCGGCATCATCGGGCGCGATCGGATTGCGAAATGGAATTCGAATGCCGGTTTTGCCGGCGAGGATCGACGAGACCGGCTTTGCGCCGGGCGTGTTTTTTACTTCCGACAATCGGACCGTGATTTGATCGGATTTTGTATTTGTTTCGGCCTGGCGCGTCCTGAACTTCAGAGGTCCGCAAACGTGGCCTGAGGACATATTTCTTGAGCGATAAAGCATAACGGACAAGGCTCCGGAAAAATTTTTATTCGGACCCGCGCGCTTTAGAACCGGCGCACCGCGATCAGACAGTATCAATATCGGTCTGCATCGCGAGGCTCTTAAAAATGCGCGGATGTTTTTGGCTTCCGATAAGAGACGCCGAAGCAGCGCGAAAAATATTGTCAAAAGGGACGTTGAAGAAAATTTTTCAGGACCGGTAAAGAGCGCTCCGGTAAAAACGCAGAGTACCGAGAAAAAAATCAAACCAGATGAAAAAATTTATTCAGACGTTGATGCGATCAGGATTCTTTTTTCTTAAGCATCAATCGAGGCGCGGAAAAGATCCTCGGGAATCGGCGTAATTTGCCCCTGGCGGTTCACGCAGGCGATGGTGCTTTCGGCGGTGCATAAAAGCAGCCGGTTTTCGGCGTTATAGAGCTCATAAACATGGTCGATGCGAACCTGGGTTTTGCGGACGAGGCGCGTAATCAGTTCAAGCTGGTCGTCGTAGCGCGCGGGTTTTTTGTAGCTTACGCCGATGCGCGTCACGACAAAGAAAATTCCCATTTCCTCCAGGTCGCGGTAGCTCATGCCGCTGAGGCGCAACAATTCGGTTCGTCCCATTTCAAAAAAGGACAGGTAGTTGGAATGATGCAAATAACCCATGGCGTCGCATTCGACATAACGAACGCGAATCGAAATGGATGATTCTGTTTTCATAGGTTTGGCTTCACGTCAGAAGGAGAAGTAAAAACTGGCGCCGCTTAATCAAAGCCGACCAGTCTTCCACCGAATTCGTCATTAAATAACCGGGCCAGTTTGTCAGGGTCCACGGCTTTTCGGAATTTTTCCTGGCCATCCAGAAGAATCACCGGCACGTCATCTTTATATTTTTCCAGAAGCTCGGGGTCCTCAGTGATGTCGACCTCTTCGACAATGGCCGTGCCGCGCGGCACCACGACCAGTTCAATCACACGGCGGGCGGCGTCGCAGGCCGGACAATTTGGTTTAACCATGAGCGTCAATTGATGCATAGGTGTTTATCCCGGAAAAAGCCTCAATATTGTCTATCACTTTACGCCAAGGGCGCAAGCAACGCCAGAAAAAGCGCCTCAAGAGGAAAAATTGGTGTTTTAAGAGGCTTGCAACCGACAGTAATACTTTGTATAACCTGTGGCTGTCAGGGCCGCTTTCTGCGTCCAGAGACGCCGCGACCCGGGAAGCCTTAAGAAGGAGATTGCATCATGCGTGTATACCATTATCGTGCCGGGTTCACCGGCTTTCTATCCCGGGCCGGCGGGCTGTTTGCCGTACTCACGGCATGCGCGGTTTTGTGCCTCGGAGCGGTTCGCGCCACTGCCCAGACGCCAATTAATTGTATTGGCGTGGAAAATGAATATGCCAATGTAATCGAGCAAATCGGAGGGAAATATGTGACGGTCAGCTCCATTGAAAGCGACCCCAACACGGATCCCCACGTCTTTCAGGCCAGTCCTTCCGTGGCGGCTCAAGTTGCCCAGGCGCAAGTGATTGTCCGCAATGGTCTGGGTTATGATGACTGGATCGAGACTATTCTTGCCGCAGCGCCCAATGCACAGCGGCAGGTCATTGATGTACAGACTCTTCTCGGCCTGCCTGACAGCACCCCCAACCCGCATTTATGGTATAAACCCATTACCATGCCGAATGTCGCTCGGGCCGTAGCCAATGCTCTTAGCACACTGGATCCCGCCCACAAGCAATATTACTTCCAAAACGTCACTAATTTCGATGCCTCGTTGATACCTTGGTACTTGGCCATAGCGGAGTTCAATGACCAGTACGGCGGAACCCCGGTGGCGGTTACCGAGCCGGTGGGCGATTATATGTTGGAAGCGACCGGTTGCGTTATCCAGACACCGTGGAATCTGCAGGCGGCCATCATGAATGGCACCGATCCATCCCCACAGGATGTGAGCGTTCAAAATCAGCTATTAAGCGGGCAGGTAAAAGTTTTTGTGTACAATCAACAGGTTACCGACTCGCTGACCCAATCGTTTCTTCAGTTGGCGGCGAAGTCGAATACTCCCGTGGTAGGTGTGTATGAGACCATGCCGACGGGGTACACTTATCAACAATGGATGCTGGCGGAAGTTCAAGCTATGAGCTTGGCGGTCAAAGACGGTACCTCGACCACGGTTTTGAAGTGAGCTTCCCGCCAACGTTTTCCATTCTCCGACGTATAAAGTGAAGAAGGGGACTGCGGTGGTTTGTGGTGCGGGGGCTATGGGTGTTAAATTGCACTGCGCTGGCCATTCCATGTGAGCTTGGGCCGTGTGTCCGGCACAAGGCGTGTCGCACGAAACAATTGGAGGCCCTTAGGCATATTGGAAACCTGTTGGTGGCGCAGAATGAACAAGCACCAGTTAGACCGGGTGCGGCATATGCATAATGTACCCGGTGCCGTAACACCGCAACATGAACAAATTCCATGTCCCGTGGATCTGATGACAGATCCCACTGTTGTGCTGTCGGTGAAGGACTTGAGCGTCCAAATTGGCGGCCGCCTGCTTGTGCAGGGCGTTACCTTCAACCTGAGAGCAGGCGAATTATGCGGTCTTATCGGCGAGAACGGATCGGGCAAGACAACCTTGCTGCGTACTCTGGTCGGGCTTCAACCATCGCCGCATGGTCGCGTAACTATTTGCGGGCTTGAGCCGGCGAAATCGCGCAGCTTGGTTGGTTACGTACCACAGAAAATAAATTTCGGACCCGATGTTCCCCTGCGCGTTTATGACCTGGTGCAATTAGGGTGTGACGGTCATCGCCTTGGACTCAGATGGTTTTCGCGCCGGCTGCATCAGCAAGTAGAGCGAACGTTGAGCGCGGTGGGCGCTGAGAGTTTTGCCTATCAGCGCATCGGCGAATTATCTGGCGGACAGCAGCAGAGAGCGGTGATCGCCCATGCCATGGCGCGGCAGCCGCGCGTACTTCTCCTTGATGAACCGCTGGCCAATCTCGACTTCCGTTCAGCCAACGAACTGGTGCGGCTGCTGGGGCACCTCACCCGGGAGCATGGAATTGCCGTATTGGTTACGGCCCATGATATGAATCCGCTTTTACCATTAATGGATCGCATCGTGTATTTGGCGCAAGGCCGCGCCGCCAGCGGCAGTGTCAATGAAGTTGTTGAGGCACAATGCCTTAGCCGCCTCTATGGTTATCCGGTGGCGGTGCTGAGGTACGGGGGAAGAATTCTTGTGCTTCCGGATGTTGATCCGCAAAAAAGTGATAATTGCTACCTGGACCAAAAAGACGCGGCGGACGAAGGACAAGTGTAAATGCTCACCTGGCTTGCGCAGATTTTACATTCGGAGTTTCTCAACAGCGCGCCGGTACAGACTGCCCTGCTGGTGGGCAGCGGTGCGGCGGTCGTAAGCGCCGTGATTGGGGTGTTCACAATCCTGCGGGGCCAGGCCTTCGCGGGTCATGCATTGGGAGATATAAGCAGTGCGGGTGGTTCGGCTTCATTTCTGTTGAATATCAGCCCGCTGGTGGGCTTTCTGGGGATTGCCGCCATCGCGGCTGTGGGGATGGAATTCCTCGGGGTGCGCAAAATACGCGAACAGGATATTGCCACAGGCATCGTCTTTGGGGCCGGCCTGGGCCTGTCCTCTCTGCTTCTCTATTTCGACATCACGTCGACCAGTACCACCGGCGCGGCCGTAACTGTAATGTTCGGATCGATTTTTGCCCTCTCCCCCGATTTGGTGTGGCCCGCTTTGATCGTTGCGGCAATCGCTTTAGCGACGATAGCGCTGCTTTACAGGCCGATGCTGCTAAGTGTGGCCGACACCGAACTTGCTGTCATGCGCGGGATATCCATCCGCTGGGTGGGCCTCCTGCAGTTATTAACGCTGGCCGTAGCGAGCGCGCTGGGGTGTCTGACTGTAGGATCTCTGCTGGCAACGGCCCTGCTTCTTGGGCCGGCGGGGGCGGCTTTACATCTTTGCCGGAAGCCGGGCGTGGCGATCTTATGGGCGGTTGCCCTGGGGCTGCTGGCGGTGTGGGTCGGTATTTGGATGGCCTACGAAAGCTACTATTGGTTCCCCACCCCCTGGCCGGTAAGCTTTTTCGTGGTGGCTATCATTCTCATGTTATACCTCCTGAGTGTTCCATGTCAGTATGCTTTTCGCAAATTCGCCGCGGCGCGGACCGCAGATAACGCCGGGAGCTAAACGGCATGTTTGCCAGTTTCATGACCAATACCTGGATTACCGCCACGATCATCGCCGTCACGGCGGGTATTCTGGGATTCTTCGTTGTCATACGTCGCTCGGCATTCGCAGCGCATGTTCTGCCTTTAGGGACGTTCCCGGGAGCGGCGGCGGCACAATTGCTGGGAGTCCAACCACTTTGGGGATTGCTGGTCTTCGTCGCCTTCGGAGTTGTACTGTTGCAACAGCTTGAACGGTTGGGGCGCAAAGATGTAGCAGCGGGATTAGTGCTGGTAACAATCATGGCGCTGGGTTCATTGTTTTTAAGCATGTCCCGTGCGTACGGCGAGGCCACATTCTCAATACTTTTCGGGCAGTTGCTGGGAGTCTCAAGGACTCAACTGCTGGCTGTTGCGATCATTTCGGCTTTCGTTATCGCCGGCGTGATTTGCCTGTTCCGCCGTCTTCTGCTGCAATCAGCCTTTCCCGAACTTGCTCTAACACGGGGAATCAGCGCCGGAATGACCAATCTTCTGTTTTTAGCACTGCTGGGACTTGTTACCGCCACGGCGCTGCCGGTGGTAGGAGCGCTGTTGGTTTTCAGTCTGCTGATCGCACCTGCGGCAACAGCGCAAACCTTCACGGCACATCCCATTAAGGCTTTGGCATTATCCATTGTGCTTTCCTTAGTCGTGATATGGTCCGCCATCGTGTTTTCGTTCTGGACCAACTGGCCGATCGGATTTTTTGTCGGAGCCACCGGAGCTGTGTTGTTTTCCGCCGCGCGCACATTCCGCTACGTTCGCAGCCGCTGGTGGTCTCGCCAACGTTTTGTCGAACCGACGCATCCGGACAAGGAACACCTCGATCACCCGCATCATCAAGACGCCGATGAGCATCATCATCATTGATAGCTGGAGTTTCACGGTGTAATTCCGCTTTTATTGAATACGCAGCTGGTTTTAGCGTTATTAAGCAAACTAACATGATGGCTATTTATGTTAAATCTAAAATAGCATAATCTCGGTTTATGTTATTAAGAGCCGCTAATTCATTTTCGGGATTTTTTCTCGGCTGCGGTTAGAACGTCATCGAGACGCAAAAGTGTTTCCTGATGCGGCTTGTGTTTTCCGGATTCCAGACGGCTGAGTGTTTCAATTCTGATGCAGGCCCTGTGGGCGAGTTCGGATTGTGTCATGCCCAATGCCATCCGGCGATGGATTAACTTTCTGGCGATAATTGCCCGGATTGCAGGCAAAGCGGGACGAAACCCGTGATCGTCCGCGGGGGGAATTTCCGGCAATTTGTCGATCGCCTTTACCATATCATCAAATTCATTACGGGGAATGAGCACAAATTTTTGACCTTTAATTTCCAATGTACTAATACTCATGGATTAATCCTCGTAAACGTTTTTTCGATGATCCACTTTAACAATAAACAGGGTTTTGCCTTCTACCCTGAAAATTACTCTATAATCTCCGGTACGCACCCTGTAGTAGCCCTTCCAATCTCCTCGCAAGGCTTTTTTCCCACCGACATTCGGCCATTCTGCAAGCCTTTCGACAATATCCTCTATTCTGCCTTGAATGATCAGAGGCAAACCCGCAATATCTCGTAGTGCGCGGTCATTAATTTTGACCTCGACCATATGTCAATTATACCTTATTTATCTAATTTATCAATATTGCCAATCTGTTTCGTCGGAAAAATTAAACTTTAACTTTCATTCTGTTATTTAATTTTCTCTTCCACCGAACGGACTTTGTCTTCCAGGCTCTGAGCGCGATCTGTCCGTGTGCCGATTTTGACCGTGCTCACAATGCGCGGCGCACCCATGGCGTGAACCACTTCGTGACACTTTTTTATTGCCTCAAAAACCGCGTCCCACGGCCCTTCGATATTAGTCCCCCAGGCGTGCAGATGATGTTTTAAGCCGGCTTCGGAAAGCACCCCCTGGCAGGCGGCGATATATTCGGAAACCGAAACGCCCACGCCAAGCGGGACCACGCAAAAATCGACGTTAACCTGCAGGTTCATGGCTAAACTCCTTAAGAATTGCGGCAATCTTAGACAGATGATGAAGGCAAATTTGCCAACGACCGTTCTTAAGCGCATCATATCAGGTTTGTTTGCTGGAGTAGTTGCCATGGCTGATAGTGTGAAAAAAATTGTCCTCGCCTATTCAGGCGGGTTGGATACGTCGGTGATCTTACCCTGGCTTAAGGATCATTACCCCGGATGCAAGGTCATTGCGTTTGCCGCCGAACTTGGCCAGGGAGATGAACTCGCCGGGATTAAGAAAAAGGCACTCTCCAGCGGCGCGGACCAATGCATCGTTAAAGATTTACGGGAGGAATTCGCGCGCGATTATTGTTTCCCGATGCTGCGGGCGGGTGCGGTTTATGAACACAATTATCTGTTGGGAACCTCCATCGCCCGGCCGCTGATTGCCAAATATCAGGTGCAGGTGGCGCATCAATTTGGAGCGGACGCCGTGGCCCATGGAGCGACGGGCAAAGGGAACGATCAGGTGCGGTTTGAACTTACGTACATGGCGCTGGGGCCGGAGTTAAAAATCATCGCGCCATGGAAAGATGACCGATTCACGCTCCGGAGCCGGGAGGCGGCGATTGAATACGCCAGAGAAAAAGGTGTGCCGATCAGCCAGACGGTAAAAAAAATTTATTCGCGCGACCGGAACCTCTGGCACATTTCCCACGAGGGCGCCGACCTGGAAGATCCGGCTAATGAGCCGCTGGACAACCTCTGGGTGATGAGTGTGCCGGTAAGCAAGGCGCCGAATAAGCCGGAGTTTGTGACTGTTGGTTTCCAGGCCGGTACGCCTGTGAGCGTGAATGGTAAAAAGCTTCCCGCACACGAAATTGTCGAAACGCTCAATAAAATCGGCGGCAAGCATGGGGTTGGTCAGACGGACCTGGTGGAAAATCGGCTGGTGGGGATGAAAAGCCGGGGTGCCTACGAAACCCCGGGCGGAACGATACTGGTAACTGCCATACGGGCGCTGGAATCAATTTGCCTGGAGCGCGACGTGCTGCACTTTAAGCAGCAATTAGCGCTTAAATATGCCGATCTGGTTTACTACGGTCAGTGGTTCCATCCGTTGCGCGAGGCGCTGGACAGTTTTGTAAATACGGCGACCAAAAATGTTACAGGGACAGTGAAATTGCGGCTGTACAAGGGACGGGCCACCGTGGCCTCGGTAAGTTCACCCAGCAGCCTTTATCAAAAGGATCTGGCCAGTTTCACCATGGGCGCGGAATACGACGGCAAAGACGCGATCGGCTTTATCAAACTTTTTGGTTTGCCAATGAAAGTTCACGCACTGGTGAATCGGAAAAAATAAAGTATGCGGCAGAAATAACGAAGTTGAAACGAGTATATCCCTTGCCGGCGTGATTGATCCCCGTTTTATGTTTCGTCTGGAAAAATTAATTCATCCTTTTCCAGGCCCTGACGGGTCCCGTGGCGGATATGAAGCACATATACCATATTGTTACGAATGGTAAATAATACGCGGTAGACGTGGGGAATTTTTCCATAGAGCATTTGACGAATTTCTTCTGCAAAATAGGCGTCTTCGATAGCCAGAGGCCAACGAGCGGGAAACATCGAAAGCCGTTCAATCGCATCAACCAAACCATTAAACCAGTTAACGGCGTGTGTTGGTGATTGTTCTTGAATCCAGTTAAACGCAATCTCAGCTTCCAACTTGGCTGTGGCTGTGATCCTGACCCGGTATTTCACGCTTTAGCCTTCACAGGAATGCCGTGCTTTTTACGGATTTGGTCGAAGGCCTGACGGCCCGGGGAAGTACGCCCTCTTTTTATGTCGGCAAGACCTTTGCGGATGCCGGCAATTGCTTCGGCGCGGTCCAGAGTATCCAGGATTTTCTGGTAAGAGACCGCATCCTGCACGACCAATTTTGCCTTCCCATTAACGGTGAGCACCATGGGATGGCCGCTGGCCCGCATCCGTGTGAGAAGTTCGTTGGTATGACGTTTGAAATCCGACAGAGATCGTATGTCTTCGCTTAAATTTATCACGGTTGCCTCGCATCAAATTAACATTAAATTCGATGTTAACATTTGGATGGTTTCCGGGCAAGAGGATTGTTATTTATCCTTCATCTGCCGGGCCGTCTCCGTGGGAATTGGGGATTTAAAATCCATCGTCTTTTTTGTGCGCGGATGCACAAAGTTCAAACGCACGGCGTGCAGCGCCAAGCGCCCTTCACCGCCCCGCTTTGCGGCCGGCGTTCCATAAACAGCGTCACCGACTACAGGATATCCTAACGCCGCGAATTGGACGCGAATCTGATGTTTGCGGCCGGTATAAAGCCGGGCGCGAACCCACGTGCGCGAGCCGGTGCTGCGAAGCGCGACATAATCAAGAATCGCCGGTTTTCCCTGCGTTGGCGAGCATGTTTTTACGCGGCGATCGGCGGCTTCGAGCAGGTTGTTTTTCAGCCGCCCCTGCGGTTTTTTCAGCTTGCCGTGTACGATTAATTCGTATTCTCTGACGATTGAATGCGTGCGGAATTGGCGTTTCAAGTCGCCCAACGCTGGAATGCCGCGAGCGAGAACCAAAAGGCCGGACGCGTCTTTATCCAACCGGTGCACGAGGTAAACGCGCTGCTTGGCCCCCCTTTTTTCCAATAAGCGTTCTAAAAGACCCAGGACCGTGGGACGCGTTTCTTTTTCGTGCGTCGCGGTTAATAAGCCCGCGGGTTTTTCGACAACGACCAGATCGGCATCCTGATAAACAATCTTCAAACCTTCGGGCAGGCGTTGTGTAGCTGGTTTTTCGGATGTGATAACCGGCTCTTCACCGGGCTTGAGAGGCTCTTTAAGTGAGCGCACCGGTTTTCCGTCCAGCAGCACGCGGCCATCGGAAACTAGCCGGCGCAGTGTGGTTTTCCGGGCGTGGGGAAACCGGCGGCGGAGCCATTCAAAGATGGTGCCCGATGGAGGCACGGATGCCGGCGAAGAACCATTTGTCATATTTAATTATATACATTAATATTATTGTGACAGCTTGGCCGCGATGCCGTCAAAATTATCCAGCGAATAGTAATGGATCACGATTTTCCCCTTCCCCTTCTTGCGCGAGGGGAAAATCCGCAATTTGGCGCCCAGCTTGCGGGAGAGCTCCTGCTCGAGTTCCAGAATATGGGCGCTTTTAAGCCGGCGCGTGTGCTCGGAAACGGTTGAGCCAACATGCGGATCGGCGCCCGCCGCGGCTAGTTGCTCAAGCTGCCTGACGCTAAGGCCCTGATCCACAACGGCCTTGGCCAGAGATTCCTGCCGTTCGGGTGAATCGATGCCGGCGAGTACTTTGGCATGGCCGGCGGAGATTTTGTTTTCTCTGAGCACGGCCTGGACAAATTGCGGTAAGTCCAGCAGCCGCAAGAAGTTAGATACCGTCGCCCGGTCTTCTCCCAACTGCTGGGCGGCCTGTGAATGTGTCAGGTGGAATTGGTCAATGTAGGTCCTATAAGCTTTGGCCCGTTCCATCGGATTTAAATCCTGGCGTTGGATATTCTCGATTAGCGCCCATTCGGATTGACGTTCCGGACTCGAATCGGATCGGACAATGGCTGGGATGGTTTGCAGGCCGGCGCTTTTTGCCGCCGCGGCGCGCCTGTGGCCGGCAACAAGCTGATATCGATCTTGCACGCGCAACACCAGCACGGGTTGTAATACCCCATGAACGCGGATCGAAGCCGCCAATTCATCAAGAACCACTTGGTCCATCGACTCTCTGGGCTGATGTGGATTTGGGTCAATCAACACCAAAGGTATATCCTGCACACGATGCGTCGGATTCAAATCGTGTGCTTCGGCAGGTGGAATGGGCGTTGCAGCATCCATGACCGCCACAGATGGGGCGCTATCAACATGCGGCTCACGGGGCAAAATCAGGGCGTTTAAGCCACGGCCTAGACGGGGGCGATTCGCGGATGACATGGGCACCTCCTTGTACCTGAATCAAGCTCTGGATTCAGAGCTCATTGTTCCATGTAGAACATTGTGATTATTCAACACGGGCAAGTCAAGACAATTGTGTCGTTAAAACATTTTGTTCCACGTGGAACATGGATATTTATTAATCCGGCATCAGCCATACACGCGACAAACGGCCTATTTCGACCCAACCGGCGTTACGGTAAAGCGCAAATGCCGGGTCGTTGCTTTCGTCAACCTGCAGCACTGGCTTTTTGTTCATCTGCCTTATCCGACAAGTCAGGTCGCCAACAAGCTCCTTGGCTATGCCCTGTTTTCGAAATTCGGGGAAGGTAAAGACGCCGCCGATTTCGACGATATTCTGCAAAATCAGATCGAATTTTGCCGCCGCTTTTATTTGGTCGTCATCTTCAAAAACAAACACGTTGCCCGATTTAATCCATTCATCTACGTCGGCATCAAATAGAATCCCGCGTTCCTGGGAGTACAATTTTCTCCAGCGGTTGAGGGTTTGTTCGTCGCCTTGTTTGGCGACGCGGACGCGCGGCGACGATTCGGCGCCCTGAGAATCTGGCAACCGCATCATTAGATTGACCAGTTTTTTTGCGGGGACTTTACGATTTACCAGAGCCAGGAGCTGCGGCAGCATGGTTTCAATTCCGCCCGCTTCGCCAGTGACATAAGTAATCGGCGTGATCATGTTCTGGTTGGTGTCGGCGGGAGTTTGATCTTGCGATGGCGGCGGTTCAAAACGGATTAGCCGCTCCCATCCGGTCAGGTAACTGGTAAAAGCCCTGGCAACCGCCGGGTCAGGTGCGAACACGTCAGCGCGGTGAGCCTTGGGCACATAGAGCATCGCTCCCAGCGCCTGGTGAAAATTAAGGTCCGGGGGTTGCCCGCTTTGCGATTCTGGCCAGGCGCCGACCAGGTGCAGATCATCGCGCAATAGCGGCGGTGTCTGCGGGAGACGGTCCCAGAAATGGGCGATCATATCCATAACGCCTGCGCCGCTTTGACGCAGGAGATCCGCGGCCTGCGGCGCTTTATCCACGCCGGTGCGGGCGATATGCAATGGCGGAGGGTTTTGTTCGGCCTTGGTGTTCAACCTCAATCGCCTCCGGAAGCTGAAAAAAAGGTCGGAAAACAAGCGCAATATAAATAATATATAATACTATATATATGCATATATTGTAAACATATAACCAGCCGCCCGTGTCCCGCATGCGTGAATCGCACCATGCACGATCATTTTAGCTTTTCGCGGGCCCGGCGAAAGTCCGTCGCCGGAATTGTGAGGACTTTTTTACCCATTCAACAGCCGGTAAACTCCAGGGTATTGGAGAAAGAGTGAAATCTCCTTAACCCTGAAAACATTGACCCGAGGTAGCATGTTCAGCGAGCAAAGCCCACAGCCTGTCGCGGCAACGCCGCCTGGCGCCGCGCTGGAAACGCCATCGTTGTCTCCGGAGCAAAAGGCGCAGCTTCAGACGGCGCAAAAGCAACTGGATGCGATCATGCACGCCGCGGAGGCGGCGCACCGGGAGTTCGTCGGACAAACCCTGTTCGGCGTAATTACCGCGATTTGGCCGTTTATTTTCGGCGGGTGGGATGTTTCGGTCCTGATCATGGGCATCTGGATGGTGGCCGGCGGCCTGGTGGAAGGGTTTGGCGAAAAACAGATCAAACGGCTGAACGCAAAAGTCTTTGCTTTGCTTACCATGAACCAGATTTTACTCGGATTGATGTTCAGCGTGATCGGCGCCTGGTGGATTGTCGAGGTGTACAACGGCCGGGATATCAAGGATGTCAACGAGACTGCTAAATATTTTCAACCCTTAGTCTGGGCACACCAGCTTGTCGGTAACCCTGTTTCCCACGGCCAGGTCGTCTCCTGGGCGAAATGGACGCTTTATATAACCTATGGTTCGGTGGTGGTATTTGGTTTTGGCTGGCAGGGATTCATGGCGGGCTATTACGTTTATCGCGGTCGGCAAATGGCCAGGTACCTCAAAGCCACGCCCAAATGGATTCTACAAAAACAACGCACCGCGTTATTTGGACAATAACTTTATAGAACGCCATGATTTCACCACAGAGGTGAATTAACCAGTCACGTCTAATTTCAACCCGTCATAACAGAACTTCACATGTGCCGGCAACGATTTTTCCCCGTCAACATGTAAGACATCGTGCGATAGGTGCGTGAAATAGGCGCGCTGCGGCCGGAGTTTTTCAATCACTTCCAGCGCCTCGGCGAAATTCAGATGCGCCGGATGCGGCCGCGGCCGCAACGCGTCGATGATCAAAACTTCCAATCCAGCAAGCTGACCCAGTGATTCAGCAGGAATTTCCGAACAATCGGTGCAATAAGCGAAGCTGCCGATGCGAAAGCCCAGAACTTTCGCCCGCCCGTGAATCAGGGGTATCGGTTGCCAGCTTGCGCCGAACAAATCAAACGGTCCGGATATTTCATTGGGCAACAATTCCGGGCGATAAACATCTTTTTCGGTTTCCTGTTTGCCAAAGGCGTAGGGAAACACGCGCTTCAGCGAGCAGAGCGTTTCCGGAGCGGCATAAATCGGCAGCAAAGCATGAAGAAGCGTGTTGTACCGGCGCAGATCGTCCAAACCAAAGATATGGTCCGCATGGGCATGCGTGAAAACCACCGCGTGTACGGCGTCGAGGTCATTGGCAATCGCCTGAAGGCGCAGCTCGGGAGCGGTATCCACAAGAATAACATGATTGTTATATGCAATGGCAATGCTGGTCCGCGTGCGGCGGTCTCGCGGGTCGCTGCTTGAGCAAACCGGGCAATGGCAGCCGATCATGGGAACTCCGGCGGAGGTGCCGGACCCAAGAATAGTTATCTCTAATGGAAATTTTTTTGGCATAAACCCCTGAACATTACGCAAGTGTGGTTTTTCAATCAAGCCGCGTGTTTATGCCGATAAAGAGTACAGAGCCGTGGAGCTTTCGACCCCGCTCAAAAGTGCTTGAGACCGATAACAAAAAGATGAAGGGTGAAACCGCAATGTCCACCGAAAAGCCCGTTTATACGCCATTAATATTCTTAATTGTTCACGACAGTCCCGAAGACCTGTACATGCTGGCCAAGGTATTTCAGGAAGCGCGGATCTGGAACAAAATTTACGTGCTGCGCCGCGGCGCGGATGTCCTGCCATTTCTGAACAAACTGCCGCCGTTTGAAAACAAAAAATCGCCGGATGTAATTTTTATCAAACACACACTGCCGGATATGTCGGTGCATAAGATCATCGAACAGGTCGCCAAAGATCCGAGATTTTCCGGCGTCAAAGTAGTCATGCTTATTGACGGCACGGATGACACCGACGATCAGTCGTTCAGCCTGGATGCGGAAATTGTTCTGAACATGCCCGTGAAAGCCGAAAAGCTTTTCGAAGTAATGCGCTCCCTAAACACAAACTGGTGCACCTTCGGACGAGTCGAGATGCCCGCGTCGCTTCCAACAGCGACTAAAACGGTCAACATGAATGAAATAACCTCTGATTCCAGCGTCGTGGGTGCGCAGGCGATTACGCGTTAAATTCTGGACTTTTTACTTTCGCTCTATTCCCTGTCCCCTATACCCTGTAACCTCTTGTCTACTGTTCAACTGTTCTAAATTCTCGGCGCGGAACGCGCCGTGCTCTCCCCTGTAACCTGAGACATTCGTGTCTTTTGGTGCTTTTCGCCTGCCCTGAGCGTTGTCGAAGGGTGGTTCAAAGACTGTTCCCTGTCACGAATGCCATTAACTTAAGGTGCCGCATCATTTGCATCCGATGTTCTCTCCTCGCGCGATCATGGCTTTAAGTTTGGCTCTTGGTCGCATCATATAGCTGTAGCCAGTATGTCGCCGCTTGCGAACGCGCGGTTCAAATCGTCCCGGTCTTAAGGGGTTCATCAAGAGCGGGGATAGATCGTCATGGCCATCCGCCGTGGTAATCCAACGCACGGCATCCACAAAACTGATCCGTTCCGGCGACACGCCTTGCTTCCGGGCCGCTTCATGGATGACCAATTGCACCAGGTTGTATACCAGCACGTAAGCCAGGATCTCGGTCTGCACCATCTTGGGACTTTTGCCGTGTAGCACCTCCATTTTCAGCGTGGTCTTGAGATGCCGGAAATTAAGCTCCACTTGCCAGCGACGGCCGTAAAGTTCTACCAACTCCGCAGCGGGATATATCTGTGGGTCCAGCAGGGTGGTTACCAACGTGAAGTTCCGACTGCGGAAACCGCCTCGATTCACGCGGTAATACAGTTCCCGCAGGATCAGCTCTTGGGGCAACTGGTCATAGTCAGCTTGGCTGATCCACTTCGGACAAACTCTGAGCTTGCGATAAACCACCAGTTGGTCACCAGGTCCCAGGATACGCACAAGTTGCTGGCGCATGTTGGCCCATCTGCCGGCAGACTCAAAGGTTGTTTTGATACGCTGGTGCAGGCGGAATAAGCCATGCAACCGTTGCCCCAGCAAGTTGGCTAGATGCAAAAATGAACAAAAGCCTCTGTCGGCGACCAATAAATCTCCCTTTTTCAACAGAGGGTGCATCTGGTGAATCAGCCGTGATTCGTGGCTGCGGTAGGGATTTTGGAACACCTGTCGAATCAGACCCGTGGAGGCGTCGAAAAGCATCAGCAACTTCATGACCGGAAACCCACAGCCCGGCTTAATGCTCGTGGGCAAGCCAAACCGTTCTTGGAGTGAGGGTGTGTCGGGCATAGAGACTGATGAGCCGTCGGCGAAGAACGTACGATGTCCATGAAACCGTACGGCATCTTCCCCATGAGAACACCGCCTCCATATCGCCGCGATGAGATGATCCAACAAAGCCAGGGGCAGACGTTGCTTGGCTTTGCAGAATGCGGCGGCGGTAAACCGACGATGCGACAACCTGGGTAGATGGGTGTAAGCGGCGTTGCAGAAGAGTATCTGCATAATCAGCACGTGAACCATCACCGCCGGGTGCAGGATCCGCTTGCGCCAGTTAATGCCGAGTTTGGTAGCCAGGGAATTAATGAAGCGTTCGGAAAGCAATTCCGGCAGATGGTCATTGACGCGCTGGAGCGCTGCGATGATAGTGGTCATCCGTGACCTCCTTTTTTAGTGCGTGATCTTTACACACACCATTATGAAGGGAGGTTCACTTTTGCGCAAATTCGTGTAAATGTATATACTGCATGATGTTATGGAGTGTTCGCCGACCTTAAGTTAACGGCATTCTTCCCTGTCACCTATAACCTGTACCCTTCACGTCAGCGAACTGTTGCGATCGCGCGCCGCTGAAACCATCGGAGGTACGCCTTCAACCGGCGGCGGTCCGTCGAGTACCTGCACGCTGGTAAATTCGTCGAGGTTAAGCACAATTTTCTCCCCATCCTGTTTTTGGATGATCAATCGATCCAGCCACAATTTGTCGGACCGGTTGCGGGCAAACCAGCTTCCGCTGGGCTGGCGTTCCTGGCCGAGAACCTTGCCCTCCACGCTGATCGGATAAACATGGGTCCGATGAGCGATCTGCTGGGTTACACGAACCAGCGTTCCCGGTTGATACAGCAGTGTTTTTTGTGATTGTTTGAGCGCCGCGGAAGTCTGAGATTCATTCATAAAAGCTCCACAATTCTGGTGGGGGACAAAAACCAACTGGTCAGCCCGCGGCAAAACCATACAACCATCCTCTCCGCCGGGCAAGTGAACACCTCGCCAGGACTGCCCCGCGCCTCACATAGCCCCGGGATTTCTTCCCGGGGCCCATAAGTCTGAATCCCTATCTGTGGGACAGGCGTCCCGCCTGTCAATTTTGCCTTTTTACTTTTTAATTTTTACTTCGCGGCGCAACCACCCCTTCTCCCGTCTCGTCTCTATCCCCTGTCACCTATCACATGTACCCTGTGCCCTAACATTGGCCTATACTAAATCTAACTTTACACTATTCACTCAGGAGAAGTGAATATGGCCGCCCCAACCGCCACACAAGCCGCGACGCTTCCGGCAAACGTCACCGAGCACCAAAGCCTGCGAAGCCTCTGGGACGCCATGCTTGAGCAGATCGATTTTCAGGCGCTGCTGCACGATAATTCCCTCATCAACTGGTTGTTTCTGCTGGCGGCGATATTCCTCGGCGTGGCCTTGGGAAAACTGGCTTCCATGATTCTGGCCGGCATCGCGGAAAAACTCCGCCAGCGCAATTGGCGCTTTCAATCGCTTCTGGCCTCGGAACTGGCGGGCCCTGCAACCCTGGCGATTTTTGCCTTCGCACTTTTATTCGGCCTTGGACAGTTGCGGCTCAACGACGTACTGGAAGCACTGGCCGGTAAAACCGTCTCACTGCTGTTTACCATCGCCTTTTTCTGGTACGCGTTCAATATCGTTTCCATCGCGGAACTCATGTTCAAAAGTTTTCTTTCGCGCCACAAAATGCCCATGGCCGAGCAGGTTATCCCGCTGTTGCGCAAAACGCTGCGCATTTTTGTGGCCATCGTTGCGGTGCTCTTTATTCTGCAGAACATTTTCAACCGCGACATCGGTTCGTGGCTGGCGGGGCTGGGGATTCTGGGGCTGGCTGCGTCGCTGGCGGCGCAGGATTCGCTGAAAAACGTTTTTGGATCGCTGGCTATTTTTTTTGACCGGCCCTTTATGGTCGGTGACACGGTCAAATACGAAGGTTTTACCGGTCGAATTGAAGGGATCGGTTTGCGTTCGGTGCGGCTGCGGCAGCTCACCGGAACGGTGGTGAACATTCCCAACTCAGCGATCGTCAGTTCCAGCGTGGAAAATCTTTCCGTCAGACCAATGGTCCGCCGGCTCATGAATGTTACCGTGCCCTACGATACTTCGGTGGAAAAAATGCGTCAGGCCGTTCAGATCATCAAAGATCTGCTGAATTCTCCGGAATTTCGCGCTAACGTGCACGTTCCGATCAATCCCAATTCCATCGAACCGAGCGTTTATTTCAACGATTTTAACGCCGACACACTCAATATACAGGTCATTTTCTATTTCCATTCAACGAACGATCAGGATGTGCGTTTCACCGCCTATAAGGCGTTTAACGAACGATTTAACTTTGCGCTGATGGAAGCATACGAAAAAGCGGGCATCGAATTTGCGTTCCCCACGCAGACGTTGTATCTCGCCGGCGATCCAAAGAGAAAATTACCGGCGTATATCAATCAGGATCGGGATAAGAGTTAGTTTTCAGTGTTTTCCCGAGAACCCCATCTCCCGTCTCGGCGCAGCCGTGTGGGACAGGCATCTTGCCTGTCATTAGTTAAATGTAGCTTAGGCTCCCCGCCCTGAGCCGCGTCGAAGGGTCCAGCCTGAGTTTTAAATCTCAAATTTTAAATCCGCGTTTCTCTGCGTAATCTGCGGATTCGTAGTGCCTTTGTGTCGTCGTGGTAAAAATATCTGAACACTGCCTGCCCTGAGCCGCGTCGAAGGGTGCCTTTGTGTCGTCGTGGTAAAATATCTGAACACTGCCCGCGGTGAGCCGAGCCGAGCCGAACCGAAAACCGAACACTGAACACTTCAAACTGCAGCGCAGCCGCTTGGTTGCAAAATTGGCCCCGGGGAAAATATCTGCGGTGGCACCATTTTATTACCGTGTTTATGTTGATGGTCTGAGCTTATCGGGATCGGCGCGTGGAAACACGATCGGTGGCCAACCGGGCTTGGAATAATCAATGAAATCGCCAACAAACTCCATCGCCTGAAGCGTTAACTTATTGATCAGGTTGATGCAAAGATGTCGAGCATCGATGTGCTTTTGGAGCTTATTTTTGTCAAAGGTGTTCACCAGACTTGCATGTGAGGTAGGATTGCGCAAATCGCTCCAAGCTGCAAAGTCTTTGTCCTCAATCCCCAGAATTCCACGCTTGATCCAATCTATCATAATGTCTTTGGGTCTTTCGTGGGGTAGCGATGAATCGAGAAATCCGATAACCCGTTGGCGGAAATCTTTGCTAAATTGGTTTTCGCTTGCGTTGAGTAACATATTGAGCTTATTTATTTCAGCATCGTATTGCTTGATGTTTATCGTTTTTCGAAGTGTTCTAATTAATCCCTCGACAACTAAGCCGATCACAACTGCTTGTATGGATATCGTGTTGTCCAATGTATCCCAACAAAGGTTCAGATATGTGCCGACCGTTTGGCCTTTATCGCTCATAAAAAAAGGCACCGATTTGGTTAAAAATGGTTCTCGCTGATTCCAAAGTGGTTCTCGCATATGTTGGTAGAAGGGACTTACCAAACTGTTTTTATTAGGGGTGGCTCGACCTGACCATCTCCTCTGTTCAACTTTATTGATGCCAGCATCGTAGAATACCGGAAGTACTCTATGGCCATGTGCGAAACTAAGTGTGAACCCCAAAGCTATAACAAGTTTTTCGATATTTAATGCCTCTATCAGTTCATATGCCTCAACAACAAGTAAATTGTCCTGTTTGATTGTGATCACGAATTTGCCTATATCGGTGTCTACTCGTCTCAAATTCTGCCAGAATAATTTGTCTAGTTCGCCATGGTGTGAAAAGATCGCTTTCAAATACCCGGCTGTATGAAGTATTTCCGGTTCACGGCACATCGTTATTGTCGACAATGGGAAACACCAATTTATCTCTGGTTGGTCACTTCGCCATTCATATAATTGTCCATAATCAAATAAATTGAAACATAAGTTCCAACCATCAGGCGTTTTTCCAGTAATAGTCCATAATTGGGAAGAGTTTGCCAGTTTGCCTTGCTGTGATAGATCAGTGTGGCCTCCGTTGTGAATAAATTCCTTGGCAATTTCGTCGCGTCCATTTGTCTTTGCGATAAGCGTGATTTCACCGAAATCATTTCTTTTCAGTCTTCCTATTCCAGACAACTCCAACGCCGCTTTATTGAATTTGATGTTTTGAAGCTGGATATCGCAATTCTGTGCTAACGCCAAAGATTCATCTATGGTCAACATTATGATCCTCTTGTCCGGATACGTGCAGCCGGACGAACGGTGAGATTCTGCGATTGGAAACGGTTGCGAACGATTTGTGCCATTTCATCATAAACCGGCGCCTTCTTCTCCGGATCTGAAATTGTGATGATTAATGAGAAAGGTTGTGGTTTAAACGCTACCTCATTCTGGATTCCATGTCGGGTGAGAAGCTGTACTTTCAGCCGCCAGCGATCTCCTCGCTCGCCATTCTCTCCTAGATTTCCGTAATAAGTGCGTACTGGAGCCCACTTGCGCAACTTCTCCACTTGATATGACTCATAAAGTAGTCCAACATTCTTGTGCTCGGGAGGCACCAAGCCGACAAAAATCGGTTTTGGTTTTACAATACCAGTTTCACGCGATGTCTGGGTTCGATAAACGCCGAAATGCGCATCAATGTGGGTTTCACAATATTCCGTCCCCCATCGTCGGCCACGCGCTGGCGCAAAAGCAACTGTCATCCAAATTTCGCCGAAATATTTGTTGTCCCGACGCAGTGATGACGGATAGGGGAAATCATCCCATTCAAGATAATAGCCTGGCCGTAGTACATCGTCGAAAACGAGAGTTGAGCTATACGGCGTGCATTCCAGGCAATACGGCGCGGGAGCGGGCAAACCGAAGCCGAAGAAATTTTCGTCTCCATCGGGCACCCGAAGTGCAGTTCGTGGATCGCGTGCATGATGCGTCAGCAAAGCCTTCGCCAGCACGGGAGATGGCGTTGGCGTAACTTGGTGATAGATTTGTGCGAGCGTTCGTGCGATGAGCGGTGTTGCGAAACTCGTTCCGAGATTCTCAGCGGAGCCTGTCCCATTTACCGAACGAATTCCAGCAATGTGCGAGAGGTCCGTGGAGCAAGAACCGCCGTAATGAACGAGGTCCGGCTTGATCACATGATTCGGTCCGGCACCGTGCCGGGAGAAGGCCGACGGGTGATGCTCCTTCGGTCCGTTCTTTTTGTAGTCGACATGGGACACCGCGCCCACTGTAATGCCGAGAACGCTGTCCGCTGGTGTAGTGATTCTTCCGGCTTGCAATTGGGCACCTACACGCGGGAAATCTAGGAGGGGTGGCGTATCATAGTTCCCCGCACTAATGACGAAAGAAACTTTGTACTTTTCCTGTAGGTTGTCGAGTTCTTCGGCAAGGGCTGAGAATTCATCAAGCGAGCAAACAGTATCAGTGCCCAGAGAGAGATTCCAAACTTTGTAAGCGTTAGCGTGTTGCTGAAGCGCCGCCTCAAGCGAGACAAGAAATTCCGATTCCAGCAAGGAGAGCGTATCACCTTTCGCGGGATCGTTATTAGGGATCACTTGAAGATCGAACACGCCGCACGGGTTTTCGTCAAGCCCTATGATAGTCGGGTTAAGCTGTCGCCCCCAGCAGATTAAACCGGCCACGAATGTGCCATGATCACTATTCCTATATTCAGGCGCAACTTGCGAATCACGGCCTACAACCCAACTCTCTAGACTAGGAATTGCGTTCGAAATCCCGCTATCTACCACAACGACCACCGGAAAGTCTCCTATAACTTGATCGGCTGTTGGGAGATCGGGAAGCGGCTTAGCAGCGATCATCAGAGGACGGATAATCCGGATGAGGGGCATGGGGGTGATCGATCGCACGCCTATAATGCGGGAAAGAGCTTCAACATCTTCGACGTTTCTGCATTCGATTTCATAAGTAAAGCTCAATGGCGAATATCCTCGATTGCTTTGGATCGCGATATCGCGACTCTTGCAACTACTCTCAAAGTCTTTTACCAGCCTGGCTTGGTTATCTTCAGCGCCGAAATTGAACAAGCCTACGCGCATAATGAACCCGTGCTTACCGCGAGGGCTTCGCCGAAGCACATCCTTGGCTTCTATACCACTGCGGCGATACGTAGGCGTGATGGCTTCGATTGTTTCAACACAGGACAACTCCTTCGTTATCTGGTCAGACACATTGTTTCTGATCATGTCGTTGAGACGATCCAAACCCTCGGGCGTCGCCTTGACGAACAACTCCCCAAGACTTCCAGCACCTACTATCGGGCACGAATGCGTCGAAAAAAGATGCTCCGGTCGATGACTTTTAGCCACCGACTTTGAAAGCAGCTTTACGCGCATGGGCGCAGCTCCGGTAGTCCGGATTTGGGAAACTATGGCTTTTTGTATAGCTGAAACTTGGTTCGAAAGATGCGCACGGTAATTGGCATCCACAGGCCGAAAGGATTTTGGGGGTGTACCTCCGGGTGTTATCTTGCGTTCGGTGCCCTGTTTGGGCATGATCACCTTGATCAGCAGGCGTTCTTGTCGGCTCGGTGGTGTCATCTCAGTCTTCGCTCCTTATTCCTTGAGACCATCGGTATGCCGTCGCTTTCGAAACGCCAAATAGATCGGCAATCGCTGCGTGGCTATACAGTTTGGCATTTCTCTTCCGAAGTACGGTTGAAATCGCATGTTCGTTTTTGCTCCTCAACAACGAGAGAAACCGACGGTTCTCACCCTCACCGATACTTATGTTCTGGAGAATATGGAAAGCGTCCTTAAGTTCAGGGGATTGCTGCTGTGTAATTTGGCGACGGCGGAGTCGTACGCACACTTCATGAATGTCCGATCCAGAAAATCCTTCTGAAAGGTCAACGAGCAGTTCAATATTACGCGCCGAAAACTGCAATGGGCTGATGAATTGCTCCCACATTTTCTGGCGTAAATCCGCGGGCGGAAAACCAAGGGCTAAACGATAGCTGAATCGTCTCCATATCGCGGAGTCGAGCAATTCATGATGATTCGTCGCAGCGATGACTATGGATTGAGTACCTAGTGTATCCAGATTCTGTATGAAACTGTTCACAACCCGCTTCAGTTCCCCCAACTCCTGACTATCTCCGCGCAATTTTGCGATTGCGTCGAACTCATCGAGAAACAAAACGCATGGCGTTTTTGCCGCAAAATCAAATAGGGCGCGAATATTTTTCGATGTGCTTCCCAGAAACGATGAAATCAGGCCATCAAGACGGGCAATGTATAGTTCAAGACCTAATTCGAGGGCGATATGACGTGCAAGACGGCTTTTACCCGTTCCCGGCGGACCATACAGCAGAAAAGTCAATGACGTGGAGACACCTTGTACATCCGCCTGTGCATAGCTCTTCGCGATGCTCAAGAATTCGTAGACGATATCCCATTGATCCTGCGCGAGTATGATCGGTGCTTCGGAAAGCGCTTTGAGATTGACCCGTTCGATGAGCGCAAAGCGACTCTCAGCGTCTACAGGTAGGGCTTTGGTGAAAGCGACCCCGGCTGGCCGAAGCTGCTGGTCATTCTCTTCAAGCATCTTTCTTAGCCGTCTGGCAGAAGCGGTATCGCCTGCCTTCTCAAGCTTGTCAGCCAGAAATGCAGTATAGTTGCGGACCTTATCTATATCGAGACGAAGTGCCCCATTTACGATACGAAATAGCTCGCTCATGAAACGAATATCACTTTCCATGATACGATTATATGTTTTCATGAGACGACCGTCAAGAGGCGATCGCCGTACTGTTGCAGGTCCTATATCCACAAAAAGTGCTTCGCCAAGTGGTTCTGCCGGGTATCTTGGTCGAGCGATCCTCAAAAATTATTTGCGTTTAACGGAGACCATAAGAGAACTGGGAAGTTGAACAGAAAGCGAATTATATTCGGGGAAAATCTAAAGACATTCCCCGTTCATTCTGCAAAAAAATTCAGAACGCTCTGGCGATCGAGCTTGTCATGGTAAGACTGGTTGCCGTAATCTTTCAGACAGTCATAGCATGAACTTTCACAAAAACAGTTTCTGCACAAAGTAATAGCCTCTTTTATAACTTTTTCAAAATTATTTTTGGCATCTTTTACGAAACCTGCGCCACCGGGGGTTTGGTCGTAAAGTATGATTTCTTTGGAGTCTTTATTTCGCGATCGTAAAGAGACCCCAATTTCCTGTGTATCAATTTCAAGCATGGCACACATACCCTTCTGCAGTGCGAACGCCAGTGATTCTGTTGAACTGGGTAGACGATTTGGGCGAATGATAAAACAAAAACTTTCGAATTCATGGCCATATGCGACTTGTGTCCATGGTGTATAGTCACAATCATCCGGACCACCTAAAGGTCTTAGCCGTTTATGAGGACCGCCGCGCTGCTTTCGTGCAAATGCTGGCATGCTAAAACCACATTTTGGACACAACATGAAACCATCACCTTTTGGTCCGCGGTTATATCTGAACAGTTTTCCGTGGTCCTTCAATGCGAGGCTAAATAAGCCAGTATTCTCAAATTGCGAGTCCTCTATCTGGTCAATGAAATTGGTAATTCCTTGTCGTTGACGTATTAATGTATTAACTCGATAGTGCTGTTTTCGACGACGTGACTTATTCTCGATCCTTATGCTGAAGGTGCCTGGCATCACAAATGAAAATGTATATTGCCTCGTTATCATGCGCCCACAGACATCGCACGGCTTGCCGAACATAGCCTCTTGAATCAGCCCGGTCCGAACTTGGCCGCAGCCGGGGCATTTCGAGTACCAGTGCCGCTCCGGTTTATCGCGCTCACCCAAAACATATAATCCCGCGCTTGTGTAGACAGTCTTATGTGCAACGACTTGGGCACCGGGCGCAAATTCTGAAATTGCAATACCCCGGCTGCGGCTTAAGTCCACCTCGCTATCTTTAGACCAACGCGTTTCCCTTGTCTCCAGTGTCACGACATCAAGTGGAAATGCATATCGCGGCAAGAAGCCGTTTTCCGCGAGAAAATTTATAATATCTGTGCTTAGGAGATTCTGGATTCCCTGCCCAAGTTCGCCTGCCTCCTTATCTTTGCCCTCTCGAGATGCTTGGTTACGAGCAGAGTTAAGAGCAGACATTTCTCGTTCGGCATTCCCTATTGCGGCTTCGTATCTTTCACGAGCTTCTTTTATGGCTTCGGCGAAGCCTAAACGCCGCTCGAAATCAGTCTGACATGTTTCCGTTTGGAAAATGTCACTTATAGTTGCGTTTTCCAGCCAGACTGGAAAATTCATAAATGTTTCAGCGGGGCGATCGTATTTGAGATAGTTCTTCGGAATGCCTTGGCGAATATCAGGATTTAGAAAAGCCTCAAGGCGCATCGTTTGGCGTAATTCACCAAGGACTTTCTCGTCTAATACTTTTTTCCTGAGAAACTTTGCGAAAGCGATTGCATTGAAGTGGCGTTGGGAGATAATTTTATTATCGAGGAATACAGTTGGTGTGCGCATCTTGCCGGTCATCAATCTCGATGGTTGGCGCCACATATCCGAATCATATTTGAACCGTCTGCACATGGTAATACAGATGGCGTTTTTGTCCCCTCCGCGCCCGGCTCTCCCGACGCGCTGTACATAATTCGCGCACGATGGCGGGGCGTTACGCAGCAAAACTTTTTGTAAACTGCCTATATTGATACCCATCTCAAAGGTTGTTGTGCTGCTGATAAGGTTCACGCCAGAGTCGGCGCGGAATCGATCTTCGATAATCTTGGCTAAATCCTTTCTGATCTGGGCGGTATGTTCCTCTGCCCTTAATTCTTGGAACATTGGACTTTCGATTTTGACGATCCAGCGAGTGATAATATTTTCTCGGACGAGATCAAATGGATGGGTATCGAGTACGCCCACACATCCAAGTCGTGGGCAACAATTTCGTGCCGAAAACGTTGTAATTGTCCCGCAACGCGAACATGCATAGCGACTCGAGACTTTCCGCAGGCGTAGAAGCTCATGATCAAGCATGAAAACATCCCCACTCTGAATCAGCCGCCTTTCGATGATTTGCCAGATATCTTTCGCCATGGCCAATGCATTTTCCCTATTTCCTTTGATCAGCCGTTGAATGTAATTAATTACTACATTCGTTCGATTTTTCACTGGAAGCCAATTGTGTACCGAACTTCGTCCGGTCTCGCTAAGTGCATATGCGACTTTGTTATCAACAGGGCCAAACACTGCGGCATCAACATCAACGCCTTTCGGAAGGGAAATCGCTTTCCTCCGGCGCATGATGGCAAGCAACGTCTGTAACGCAGCACACGCTTCCTCATCCTTTAAGCCATATTTGATAAAAAGTTTGGCAGCTTCGCTCTGCTCAAAGGCATCAAACTGATATTCAACTGCTACCAAGCCAAGATCCTCTACAGACTCCCGCCGGGGATCCGGAAGAGTAAAATAGCCAAAGACTTCTGTAATCCAAAGGTTTCGCATCACCCTTTGATCCAGACCTTCCACTTCTCTTGACGTGGGCAGAAAAAATTGCTGATCATTCTCTGCTTCCTTAGCAAGGTCTTCGCCGAGTTCAACCAATCCGAACGACGTGGGAGAATTGACAAGAATCCGCAGTACCCTGCGACTGAATTCATGTGAGAAGGTTTCCTCCTCTAAAAGAGAGGGAAATACAGCTGCACGCTGCCTGTTATCCGTGAAGCAAAGCAGCTTTGGCAACGATGGCGGCTCTCCAGGTTTCTTTTGTTTCGTCTCAAAATGTGACAATGGGATTGCCATCGCAAGCCCCATGGCATCATCTGATTCTTGGAATCGTTGCAAAGGTTCAGGTCCGCTACCGCGCCGAGTTCCGCAATTGGGGCACTTAGGAAGGAGGGACTTTTCAGGCAGCCAAAGCCTCTCAATATCCTTTGCCTTGGTACCTGCCGGACACTGGCGATGGAATATTTTAAGTGTTCGATGGTGCGGCTCGTCGCATCGGCATACATCACCATCTTCACCGTGTCTTTTCCCGCAAACCATACACCATTCAATCTCGCAAGGCTTGTGCATTAAATCTGCTTCGGCATCCTCATCATCGTCGCCATCGCAGTCGGACGGATCGAATTGATATGGATAAGGAAGATCGCCGTCAACGCTGAAATAAGACCAAAATGACTCCGCGTTCCAACCAAGTTCCGTACTAAAAGAATCAAACATAGGTTCTGGTGGTGGTTGGCGTTCAGGGTCTTGGGCATAGCGTGGCCCCAAGTCCTGTAAGGCACCGAATAAATATCCGCATCGACGGCAACCGACAACTTCGACAAGTTGAGAATGAAAATGTTGTGACTTGATAAAGCATTCAGGACAAAAGCCATCAGGGGTTTCTAGCTCGCTATGACGGCTTACGAAAAAGGCTGGTCTCCCATCTCGCCTACCTGGGCAATTTGGGTTAAGACAAATATGCAGGCCATCTTGGGCCTTAACAAAATAGTGCAGTCTAGTTGGCAGCATATCGCCGTCAGTGCTTGCATTTGTTAGAAGTTCGAGCATCGCGGACAAACCCTCGGCAGCTTGTTCGTTCTCTCTATCTGGCCAGAGTTTCCCCGCCGCCTCTTTTAACAAATGTGGGATCTTTAGTATTTCTGTCCGCAATCGGTGGAAGTTTTTGTCGTGATTGAAATGCGTTCTAATATCCTTAGAGCCTAACAAACGTGCGGCTTGCAAGGCATTGCCGGTTGTGTTTAGCTCTCTCGCTGCCTCAATGTACTGCTCTATGCTTGGAGCGATATGCGGTTCCTTTAGTGTGGGTGGTACGTCTTCTCCCAATACCGGACTTGGCTCCATGATGATTTCGCCAAAAAGATCACTTGCAAATTCTCGTACCCGCGCCATGTTTGTGGGGTCGTCTCGATCACCGAGTGTCGCCGATGTCGCAATGCATACAAGCTTTTCCGGCCGAAGACGGTCCTTAAGTCGCCGCAGCAGAAAAGCAATTTCCGTCGCTTGAATGCCGCGGTATGCATGAGCTTCATCTAGCACAACAAACTTCAATCGTGCATTCTCAAATATTGGAGCATCAACGGGGCGCTCTAGTAAATATTCCAGCATGGAAAAATTGGTGATAAGGATTTGCGGTGGCGTTAAGCGAATCGCATCGCGATGATTGAGTCGATTGGGGAATTTTTCGATTGCTTCCCTTACTTTTTTATCTACTTCCCCCTTTTTTTCTTGCTGGCTCCACCCAATATTGGCCAATTCACTAATAAAGGCATCGTACAACGCCACTTCATATTCCCGTTGATCGGCCGGCGTCTGTCCAGTAAATCGAGCAAATTTGATGCTCTGATGATTCTCCAGAATTTTCTCCCATTCACTTAATTGGTCATTCACAAGCGCGTTCAATGGATAAATAATGATGGCTCGCAACCCTGGAGAAGGATCACGTAACAAATCGTCCAATATAGGAATCTGGTAGCAAAGTGTCTTGCCGCTACTAGTACCAGTAGCAATTACCGTACTTTTTCCACTCAGAACGGCCCGTATGGCTGTGCATTGATGGCTCCAAAGAGGCCGGTTGGAAAGTAGGCGTCCAACTGTTTGGCGGGTAAAATCATTCAAAGGCAACTCAGCAAGCCCTTCGCCCTGTTTGTAATTCTGAGATCTTTCAAGATACGGGCCATTTACAAGACTTTCCTGTGATAATTGAGTCTTCCAAAGTGCTTCAACGTGCTGGAAGTTGGGGTGGAAACGGTATTTCGCTTGAACTAACTCTACATAACGGTCAAGCACGTCTTTTCTGAAACGATTTATCAAAGAGTCCATATATCTTCTCTGATTTCGACGCCATTTTCGCGCAAATAGGTTTCTACTTGCTCGAGCATGCGGATTGGCCAAATTATCCGGAGGAACGGAGGCAAGCTACCTTCACCAGCAACAACTTCAACCCGAGGTAGCAATGAAGCCCATTTTAAATCGTTCAAGTAGCTATATAACCCCCAAAGCTTTCCGGAGTCACCACAATAATCCACCTTCAATGTTTCCTTTGATGGTTTCTGCACCATCATCCGTGAATGACTAATGCACCACCTGGCACCGGATTGTTCAACAAAACCATAGGCTTGGTACTTATACAGGGTGGTTCTATCGATTCTACAGCCGGGGCTAATAGCATTTCTGGCCAACAAAAGTTCATCCCATGTCATCCCATTGCTGCATTGTGATAGCAATATCATTGGCAGGAAATCACCAGGAAGACTTTTCCAAGCATTTTCTGCCCCAAGGTGCTGCGACTCCTTATTAATTTTCCAATCACGACAGAACTCGGA
>Ga0335074_10000707_pt1 | contig 46100 bp, 47 predicted proteins | sample Lox_Sample_23_FD_206715 | JGI IMG/M metagenome (GOLD analysis project Ga0335074, IMG submission 206715) | Soil microbial communities from Loxahatchee National Wildlife Refuge, Florida, United States - Lox_Sample_2.3 | ecosystem: Environmental > Terrestrial > Soil > Wetlands | place: USA...
TTTTCCGCGCATCTTTCGTCTGTCCTGGGTAGGGGATCACCGTGATCCTGGAAGCATCGGCGGCCGTGCCGACCGGCTTTCTCACCGGGCAGGGCTGGAAGCAGGCGGGCGAACTAGGCGCCGCACTGCTGCTGTCGGGCGCGATCGGGGTGGAACGGGAGATCCGGCAGAAGAACGCCGGCCTGCGCACGCACACCCTGGTCGGGCTCGGCGCGGCGCTGTTCATGCTGGTCAGCAAGTACGGCTTTAACGACGTCCTGCACACCGGGCTCGTCGTCCTCGACCCCTCCCGGGTTGCCGCGCAGATCGTCTCAGGCATCGGTTTCATCGGCGCGGGCCTGATCTTCGTGCGCAGGGACGCCGTGCGCGGTCTCACGACTGCCGCTTCGATCTGGCTGACCGCCGCCGTCGGCGCCGCCGCGGCCGCGGGCCTGCTGCTGCTCGCCGCCGAAGCCACGGCGGTCTACCTGCTGATCGTGGCGCTCGCCTTCCGCGTCCTGACGCATCACCTGACCCGGTCTTCCGGCCGGGCCGCCGCGCTGCGGATCCGCTACCTCGACGGCCACGGCGTGCTGCGCCGCCTGCTCCAGACGGCGACGGCCAGGGGATTCATCATCGACGAGCTCTCCGCGGAGCCGGTCAGCCGCCGGACGCTGCTTGACTCAACGGCGCGCGAGGACCAGGCGATGGTGGAGGTGCTGCTGCGGCTGCGCGGCAGGCAAGCGGTCACCGAACTGGCCGCGGCGCTGTCTGAGCAGAAGGACGTAGCCTCCGTCGTGGTCGGCGAGGATCCCGAAGCCGGCGATTAGCGAAGCCCTCAGTGCTGTCTGGCGCGGACCCCGGCGATCTCGAACAGGGCGATCGACGCGGCGATGCCGGCGTTGAGCGACTCGTTGCCCGACACCATCGGGATCGATACCAGCATGTCGCAGGCGCTGGCGACGACCCGGGACAGCCCGCGTCCCTCCGAGCCGACCACGAGGACCATGGGCCCGTCTGCGATCGACATGTCCCGCACGTCAGTCGTCCCCGCGGCGTCAAGCCCGGCCACGAAGAAACCGGCCTGCTTATATCCCTCGATCGCCCGCGTCAGGTTGACCGCCCGCGCGACCGGCAGCCGGGCCAGCGCCCCCGCTGAGGCCTTCCACGCCCCGGCCGTCACGCCGGCCGACCGGCGTGACGGCACGACAATGCCCGTCGCCCCGAACGCGGCGGCCGACCGCACCACCGCACCCAGGTTCCGGGGGTCGGTCACTCCGTCCAGGGCCACGATGAGGGGGAGTCCCGGCCCGGTCTGTGCCGCGAGGTCCTCCGGGTGCGAGTACTCGTAGGGACGCACCCGCAACGCCACACCCTGGTGGATAGCGCCGCCGGTCAGCCGGTCGAGTTCGGACAGCCCGGCTTCGAGTACGGCGATACCCGCCTCCGCCGCCAGTTGCACGGACTCCGCGACCCGTTCGTCCTCCTGCGCCCGGCCCGCGACATACAGGGCCATCGCGGGAACGCCCGCCCGCAGCGACTCGACCACGGAGTTACGCCCGGCGACCATCTCCGGCCCCTCGCCGCTGCCACGTGCCGCCGGGTTCTCAGCGGGAAACTCGGCTCGGCCGCGGGCGTCTCCGGTCCGCTCATTCCCCCGCTGGCCCGGCCGCCCTGCGGCCCTGGCGGCCTTGGCCGCCGCCCGCTGCGCGGGATGGCCGGGGCGCAGGTGCGCCGGCGGCGTCGGTCCCTTGCCCTCGAGCCTGTCGCGACGGTTCCCGCCCGTGCCCGGGCGGGGCTTTCCGCGCTTGCTGTAGCCGCCGCCCGGCGTCCTGCCGTCCTCGCCGCCCTTTTTCTGCCCGCTCATTTAACCTGTTCCGCCAGTTCGTCACGTTGTTCGCGCCTGGTGCCCGCATCGCGCAAATTCCTATTCGGGGCGGGTCACGGCGTTCTCCTGGTCCCCCGTGGTTAGAGCGTAGTTGCCGCCGCGCACTGTGGCGTGCGGTGCGCGTGCTCCGCGGACCCGTTACGGGTTCGGGCGACACACCTCGCCCGGCCACGAAATCGTTCCATTTCGCCACCGGCCCCGATACCGTGGGCATCGCGTTACTGGGAAATTACTAGCGAAGGTCCCGATGAACAGTCATCTTCCGGCACCGGCACCGCGCCGCAACTGGGTTCGCCGCCTGGTGAACCTGCTGGTCGCGCTCGTGGTCATCGCCGTGGCGGCGGCGACCTTCGTCTTCTCCTACGACGGGGTGCACGCGATCGCGCTGCTCGGCGGCATGTCCGCCCAGCTCGCGCGGTACTACCCGGCGCTGTTCGACGCCGTCCTCGTGATCGCCTGCGTCACCGCCGTGGCACTCCGTGAGGCACGCTGGTGGGCACGTGCATGGGCGTGGCTTGTGCTCGTCATCCTGCTGGCGGCGATCGGTGCCACCGACGTGCTGCACGCCATGAACTACACGCTGCGGCACCGGCCGACGGAGGGCATTGTCGCCGCCGCCCCGGTCGTGGCCGTGCTGCTCGCGTTCACCCTGCTGCTCACGCTGCTCCGTCAGTCAAGGACGCGCTCGGTCGCCGGAACGCCGGCCCTGCCGGGCGCCGCGGTACGCCCGCCGGCGCCGCCCGCCGCGCTTCCGGCTGGCCCGAACGCGGGTCTCGCGATTCTCGCGGCCGAACAGGACGCTGGATACGCGCTGGCACCGACAGGCGATGACCCCGTGCTGAACGCGACCGCAGAGCCGACCCGGGAGCTTGCCCAGGCGCCCCAGGAGATGCCGCCGCCACCGCACCTGGCGACCCAGCCGAATGACGTGGTGCCGTGGGCGGAGCCGTCGTGGGCGGAACCGCCGCCAGCCAGGGAGCCTGCCGCCGCGATGGCACCCGCCCGGCCGCAGGGCATCAGGTACGCGGACTGGGACACCGAGGACGGCGGGCAGTTCGCGGGCCTGGTCTATCCGGCGCGCGAGGAGAGCGAGCACGTCGTCGCAGAGGCCGACGGCAGCGACGACGACGCTGGCCGCGTTGACGGCGATGACGACAGCGACGAGCCAGGCAGCGCCGGGTCCGCCCCCGGCAGAAGACCGCCGGAGCTTGACGACGACGCCCCGCCGTTCGCAACGGCTCCGTTCGCGTCTGTGCCGCGCCTCAACCGGGTCCGCTCCACGCCCGCTCCGCCCTCGGAGGAGGACGAGTAGAACTCCGCTGAATCACACGTTGCTAGAGCACTACAACCTGACCAGTGGCTGGTCAGCCGCGAGACCGTCACGCCGGCGCCCCGCTAGTTCAGCAAACTCCCCGCTCAGCGCTTGATCACCAGGGCGGTGGCCATCGCGGCGATGCCCTCGCCGCGCCCGGTGAGACCTAGGCCGTCGGTTGTGGTTGCTGAGAGAGACACAGAGGCACCGGAGAGCGCGTCGCTGAGCACGGCTACGGCCTCGGCCCGGCGCGGCCCGATCTTGGGCCGGTTGCCGATCACGTAGACGGCGACATTGCCGATGACGTACCCGGCCTCACCGACAAGCCGCGCGGTCTCCCGCAGCAGCGCAACGCCGGGCGCCCCGGCCCACTCCGGCCGCGACGTGCCGAAGTGCGCCCCGAGATCCCCGAGTCCGGCAGCCGAAAGCAGCGCATCGCACGCCGCGTGGGCAGCCGCATCCCCGTCAGAATGCCCAGCCAGCCCGGTCTCGCCCGGCCACTCGAGCCCGGCCAGAAACAGCGCCCGCCCATCCTTAAACGGGTGAACATCCACAAACGGGTGAACATCCACCCCGAGCCCAACCCGCGGCATGTTTTCCACGCCCAGCACCCTACCGGCAGCCAAGCTCTGAGGCGCAGGCGGAAGGCCCCGGTGAGCGGGGTTCTTATCAAGACCTAAAGGAAAGCGGGGCCGCCGGGGAGTAAATCTCCCCGGCGGCCCCGCTTGCCGCGTAGGTTTCCACTTGAGAGGAATCTCAGTTAGTGAGGACCTCGTCGAGGAGCGCCTCGGCCTTGTCCTCGTTCGTCTTCTCGGCAAGAGCGAGCTCGCTGACGAGAATCTGACGAGCCTTGGCGAGCATCCGCTTCTCTCCTGCGGACAGCCCGCGCTCCTTGTCCCTGCGCCAAAGGTCCCTGACTACCTCGGCGACCTTGTTCACGTCACCGGAGGCGAGCTTCTCCAGGTTGGCCTTGTACCGACGCGACCAGTTGGTAGGCTCCTCGGTGTGCGGTGCGCGCAGCACCTCGAACACACGCTCAAGCCCCTCGGCACCTACGACGTCCCGGACACCGACGAGCTCCGCATTGTCCGCTGGGACCCGTACGGTAAGGTCGCCCTTGTCGACCTTCAGGACCAGATAGGCCTTCTCCTCGCCCTTGATCGTACGGCTCTCAACGGCTTCGATGCGAGCAGCCCCATGGTGGGGGTAAACGACGGTATCGCCGACCTTAAAAGACATCTGGCAAGTACCCCTTCCGCTGAAGGCTATCTTACCACGGCCTACAGCACCGATAAACTGCCCCTGCCGGCAAATATGCAGGTCAATACCCAAATTTCGAGCACACGACAGTACGCTCGCGTGGGTCACCTTGGTCACGGTCCGGCACGTCGCCGCTGACGGTAGATACCTAGTCTACCTGAGGGACGTAGCACACCTCCGTAAATCACCCCGCGCGAGTCGGCATGCGCGCACGCCGTGGCTCATACTTGAATGAAACGGTCCGTGGCCGCCGCCACAGCCAGAAGAAGGGTGCCAGTGAGCTTCGCCAGCGAGCCGGGGCGGGATGACGGCAACCTGCCCCCGGTGAACATCGTGATCCCTGACGATGCCAGGGAACTCGATCGCGACGTGCTCGCGTACCACCGCGAACTGCGGGCCATGCGGCGTCGCCAGCGGCTCATGCGGCTCTTCCGTCCGTTCCGTACGCCCGAGTTCGGCGGGCACGCGGCCCTCATCCCGCTGATCGCGATCTGCCTCGCGGTCTGCCTGGTCGGCGGAGCGCTGCTTTCCGTAGCGACGATGAGTCCCGCGTCGGCGCCGACACTCGGCGGCTCGGGTGGGTTCCCGCAGACCACCGCGCCGGCAGCGAAGCCGGCCGCGCTGCCGGCTGGCACCGTCCAGCTCGACGGGCGCACGGTGCAGGTGCGGTCCCTGGTCACCTCGGCGATCGCGCTCGTACCCGCGGACTGCGCCTGCGGCACCGAACTGCAGCGCCTGGCGGGGCAAGCGGTCGGCGCGCATGTCGGGCTCTACTTCGCCGGGGCGGGCCCGGCGATCACGCAGCTTGACTCCCTGGCCGCGCGCTACGGCGACGGTGCGGCCGTCGCGACGGCGGACAACGACAGCGTGCTCACCTCCGCGTACCGTCCGAACGGGCTGACCGTGCTCCTGGTCTTCAGGGACGCCACCGCAGAAGTTGTGCGGAATCTGCAGCCTGACTTCCAGCTGACGCCCACGCTGCGCGAGCTAGGAAAGGCCGGGGCCAGCCTCGCCAGCGGCCAGCCGACCCCGTCCTGAGCGGGTTCTGCGAAATACCCTCCCCCGCGCATCGGTCGTTCCCGGGACCGATACCATTTCTACCGCCTGTAGTGGACCGTCAGGCCACGTGGCTGCAACGGGAGTGAAACCGCCTCCCGGCCCCATGAACGAGGAGGCATTCGCCGTGATCCGCGCAAGCTCCGGGAAGACCGCTGCTGGCCGCCTGCTGCTCGGCGCCGGCGTCCTTGCCATACTGGCTCCGGCCATCGCCGGGTGCGAGGCGGGAGCGGGCGCCCCGACGCTGGAATACCACCCCGCCGCGCCCGGGGTGGAAACCACCTTCAACGGAATCGAGATCAGCGACGCCTTCGTGCTCGGCGCGCCGTCCGGTTCGACGTTGCCGTCCGGCTCTTCGGCCAGCCTGTTCCTGTCGCTGTACAACCATGGCAGCGCCGATGCGCTGGAGAGCGCCACGGCGCCGGGAACCGCCTCGAGCATCACCCTGACAAACGCGCCAGTCTCCCTTCCGACCGCCGACCCGGTCAGCCTGATGGGGCCGCAGCCCCAGGCCGTGCTTGAAAACCTGACCGCGCCGATCACCGCCGGGGGCAGCATCCCGGTGACGCTGACGTTCCAGCACGCCGGCTCGATCACCCTCCAGGTGCCGGTGGAGCCGCAGTCCTACTACTGGTCGACCTACTCGGCGCCCGCCAGTCCCACCGCGAGTCCCACGACGACCACGAGCCCGACGACAACCACCAGCCCCTCTCCGGCCACCAGCCCCTCGCCGACCGCCAGCACGACCCCGTGACGCCGTCGCAGCCCCGGTAACCGGCCAGCGGCCCATCGCGCCAGAACAGAGGCGTGATGGGCCGCCACGTTTCCAGCCGAGCGCCGCTCAGCCGGCCGACTCGAACTTGTACCCCAGCCCGCGCACGGTGACGATGTGCTGCGGCTTGGCGGGGTCGGTCTCGATCTTTGCCCGCAGCCGCTTGATGTGCACGTCCAGGGTCTTGGTGTCACCCACGTAGTCGGCGCCCCATACCCGGTCGATGAGCTGCATCCTGGTCAGCACCCGGTCGGCGTTGCGCAGCAGCACCTGAAGGAGCTCGAACTCCTTGAGCGGCAGCTGGACCTGTTCGCCGCGGACGCTGACCACGTGCCGCTCCACGTCCATCCGCACCGGCCCGGCCTCCAGCGTCGCGTCCGTCGCTTCCTCGACGTCACCGCGCCTGCGGAGCACCGCCCGCATCCGGGCCACGAGCTCACGCGACGAGAACGGCTTGGTGACGTAGTCGTCGGCCCCGAGTTCAAGGCCAACGACCTTGTCGATCTCGCTGTCCTTGGCGGTCAGCATGATGACAGGGACGCTCGACCGCTCGCGCAGCGAGCGGCATACCTCGCTGCCAGGCAGTCCCGGCAGCATGAGGTCGAGCAGCACCAGGTCGGCACCGGTGCGGTCGAAGGTGTCGAGCGCGTCCGGGCCAGTCGCGCAGACAGCTACCTCGAACCCCTCCTTGCGGAGCATGTAGGAGATCGCGTCGCTGAACGACTCTTCGTCCTCGACCACGAGCACGCGTGTCACTGAAGTTCCCCTCCTGACGGGGTCGAGCGGGCGGGGTGGGATCGGGCGGGGAAAATACTAAGCGCGCGTCCGTTCGGCGCTTGTGCCGTCATTGTCGCTCCGCAGTGGTAGCCACAGGGTGAAGGTGGAGCCCGCGGCCTCCACGCTCCGCACCGTGACCCGGCCGCCGTGCGCGACCGTCACGTGCTTCACGATGGCAAGCCCGAGTCCTGTGCCGCCGGTGGCCCGCGAACGGGCCGGGTCGACGCGGTAGAAGCGTTCGAAGATCCGTTCTAGGTCACGTTCCGGGATGCCGATGCCCTGGTCGGTGACGCTGATCTCGACTCCGCCGTCCCCCGGCTTCTTCACGCACACCACTACCCGCGTGCGTTCCGGGCTGTAGACGACGGCGTTCTCAAGCAGGTTGCGCACCGCGGTCACCAGGAGGTCCTCCTCGCCGAGCACGGTGAGCCCGCGGACGCCGATCGAGGCGAGCGTGATGCCGCGCGCGTTGGCCTTCATCCGGCACCGGTCCAGTGCCTCGGCGACAACCGCGTCGATGGCCACCGGCACCGGGTCGGGGACCGGCTCGGCAGCCTGGATCCTGGACAGCGTGATGAGGTCCTGGACGAGGAATGTCAGCCGGGCGGCCTCCTGCCGCATCCGGCCCGCGAACCTGCGCACCGCCTCGGCGTCGTCGGCCGCGTCCTCGATCGTCTCCGCCAGCAGCGCGAGCGCGCCCACCGGGGTCTTGAGCTCGTGGCTGACGTTGGCCACGAAATCCCTGCGGACCTCTTCCACCCGGTGGCGGTCGGTCTGGTCCTCGGCAAGCACCAGGACGAGCCCGCCGCCGCCGACGGTGCCGGACAGCGGGGCGACGCGGACCGCGAACGTGGTGGTGCGGCCGCCGAAGCGCGGCACAGGCACCTCGAACTCGGCCTCACGGATCTCCCCGTCCCTGCGCACCTGCCTGGCGAGGGCCGCGAGTTCGCTCACCACGAGCCGGTCGCCTTTGACGATCCCGAAGGCGCGGGCCGCGGCGCTCGCGCGCAGCACCCGGTCCTCACTGTCGACGACAACGGCGGACGATGAAAGTACGGAAAGGACAGACGCTATTCCAGGCGGCAGTTTCGCGGGCTGCTGCGCGGCCCGCAGGCGCGCGCTCCTCGGCTGCCGCACTCCGTTCCCCGTCCGCGTCCTTATCGCCATGCCGGGTCCCGGACCGGGGGGTATGTGCCGGGCCCCGGCGGCGCACACGGGCGTGACCAGTCCATACTCACGTATCTGATGGTATGCGGACCCTGCCGGGCGACCACAATCGGCAGATTGAGGGAAATTTCACTCTTTTCGCGATGTTCACTTTTCCGCCAATCCCCGGACATGCGCTATACATGCGCCATTCACCATCCGCTCGGGTTTAGCGGCCCTGGTTCTTAACCGCCTCAGCTGCCGTCTTGGCCGCTTCCGGATCCAGGTAACGCCCGCCGGGTACCACCGGCGCGAACGTGTCGTCGATCTCGTAAAGGAGCGGTATGCCCGTCGGGATGTTGAGCTCCGCGATCGCCTCGTCGCTGATCCCGTCCAGGTGCTTGACGAGCGCACGAATCGAGTTGCCGTGCGCCACCACCAAGACCGTCCGGCCCGCCGCGAGGTCGGGTACGAGCGCGTCGTACCAGTAGGGGAGCATCCGCAGCAGCACATCGCGCAGGCACTCGGTGCGCGGCATGAGCTCGGGCGGCAGCGTGGCGTACCGCGTGTCGCCGATCTGAGAGAGCGGGTCGTCGTCCGGGATCGGCGGCGGCGGCACGTCGTACGAGCGGCGCCAGATCATGAACTGCTCGTCGCCGAACTCCTCGCGCGTCTGGGCCTTGTCCTTGCCCTGCAGCGCACCGTAGTGACGCTCGTTCAGCCGCCACGAGCGGGTGACGGGCAGCCAGCTGAGCCCAGCTACCTCAAGCGCGATGTTGGCGGTCGTGATGGCACGAGTGAGCACCGACGTGTGCACGACATCGGGCCGGAGCCCGGCGTCGACGAGCATCCGCCCGGAGTCCGCCGCCTCCTGGCGGCCCTTCTCGGCAAGGCCGACATCAACCCAGCCTGTGAACAGGCCTTTAGAGTTCCATTCGCTTTCACCATGGCGAAGCAGCACGAGGGTTCCCATGCCGGTCAGCCTAACCGGCCGGACCGGCCGTGCTCACGCGGGCATCGGTCTTGCGCTCAGTTTCAGGAAGATTTCGGCCTCCGGGTCAGTTGGTTACGTTTGTGCCTACCCAGCCCCAAGGCCTTCCGCGACGGGTCGCCACGCTCAGCGTTCACACCTCCCCGCTCGACCAGCCGGGCACGGGCGACGCCGGCGGTCTGAACGTCTACGTTGTCCAGGTAGCTAAGCTCCTCGCTGCCCGCGGCACCGAGGTCGAGATCTTTACCCGGGCGGTCTGCAGAGACACCCCGCCGCTGACCGAACTCGCCCCTGGCGTGCTCGTGCGCAGCGTCGCGGCAGGTCCGTTCGAAGAGCTTGACAAGCACGATCTGCCCGCGCAGGTATGCCAGTTCACGCTCGAGGTGCTGCGCGCCGAGGCCGCTTCCGAGCCGGGCAGGTACGACCTGGTGCACGCGCACTACTGGCTGTCCGGCAAGGTGGGCGCCGTCGCTAAGGAGCGCTGGGGCGTTCCGTTCGTCCAGTCGATGCACACCCTCGGCAAGGTAAAGAACGCGGCGCTCGCGGCGGGCGACGCCGCCGAGCCGGAGACGAGGATCCGCGGCGAGCTCGAGGTGGTTGCCGCGGCTGACCGGCTGATCGCCAACACCGCCGCGGAGGCGCGGCAGCTTACCGGCCTGTATGGTGCGGACCCGGCCAGGGTGGAGACCGTCAGCCCGGGCGTGGACCTGAGCGTCTTCCAGCCGGGCGGCGTGAGTGGCAAGCTCGAGGCACGCCGGCGGCTCGGGATCGCGCCGGACGCGGTAGTGCTGCTGTTCGTGGGCCGGGTACAGCCGCTCAAGGGGCCGGACGTGGTGCTCGAGGCGGCGGCCAGGCTGCTGGGCACCGATCCCGGCCTGCGGGACACGTTGCAGGTCGTCATGGTCGGCGGCCCGAGCGGGCGGCAGGAACGCGCCGACCCGGACCGGATGCGCCTGCTGGCGGCCCAGCTCGGAATCAGCGACGTCGTCCGGTTCGAGCCTCCCTGCCCGCAGGACGAACTCGCGCGGTGGTACCGCGCGGCGACGGTGATGCTCACCCCGTCGCACTCCGAATCTTTCGGCCTGGTAGCCCTCGAAGCGCAGGCCTGCGGTACTCCCGTGGTGGCGGCCAGCGTCGGCGGGCTGCGCACGGTCGTCAGGCACGGTGACTCTGGCCTCCTGGTCGATGGTCACGACCCGGCTGACTGGGCGCGGACCATCGACTGCCTGGTCAGCTCACCTCGTCGAATCCAGGTTCTGTCGGCGGGCGCACGCCGACACGCGTCCGCTTTCGGCTGGTCCGCGACGGTAGACCAGCTGGCCAGGGTGTATACCGATGCCATGGACGAGGTAACAGCGCGGGTCGGGGCATAACCGTCATGGCGACCGGTCAAGCTTCCGCCTGCGACGCCCTCGCGGCCGCCCTGGACGGACTTGGCCTCAGCTATGAGCGCCCGGAGCCATGTGCCTACCTGGTCCGCCTTGAGGGCCAGCACAAGCTCGCCACGATGACCTGGCTGATCGCCGGAGAGCACAGCCTCCAGGTTGAGGCCTTTTTCTGCCGCCAGCCGGATGAGAACCATGCGGCCTTCTACCGGTTCCTGCTTGAGCGCGGCGCCCGGATGTACGGAGTGCACTTCGCACTCGACCGCACCGGTGACGTCTACCTGACCGGCCGCCTGCCGCTGTCCGCGATCTCGGAGGCAGAAATCGATAGGCTGCTCGGCTGTGTTCTGACCTACTCTGACGAGATGTTCAACGAGGCGATCAGGATCGGTTTCGCCTCCGCCATCGTGCGGGAATGGGCATGGCGCGAGAAGCGGGGGGAGAGCCTGGCCAACCTGCGCCCGTTCGCGGATCTCGTCACCAATCGCAGTCAGCAGGATAAGCAGATGAAGAGCCAAGGGTGACAAGCCTGGACGAGGCCGCTATCCACGTGCACCTCCATACGATCGGGGTGCACACGCTGCTCTGCGTCTTGTTCGCGCTGATCACCGCCGGGAGCAACGCCTGCGCTTCGGTCCTGCAGCGCAAGGCGGCGGCCCAGGTACCGCAAAAGCATTCCATGCATGTCTCGCTGCTCGCCGACCTTGTCCGGCGCCGGGTCTGGCTCGCCGGTATCGGCATGGTCATCGTCGCGGCCGTGGCCCAGGCCGCCGCGCTCGCTACCGGCCCGATCGCCCTCGTGCAGCCGATCTTCATCATCGAACTCCCGGTCACGCTGGTGCTTGCCGCGATCGCCTACCACAACAAGGAAGGACTTAAGCGGCTGCCCTGGCGCGCCATCATCCTCACCACCGCGGCGCTCGGCGCCGGCCTGGCGTTCGCCCAGCCAAGCGGCGCGATCGACTCGGCCGAGAACGTGAGCTGGGTACTGGCGCTTGTCATTACTGCCGCGTTCGAGTTCGTGCTGATCACCGCTGCGTCGCGGACCAAGGGTGAGCCCCGGGCAGCCCTGCTCGGGCTGGCCGCCGCCTGTGGCTACGCGCTGACCGCCGCACTGATGAAGAACGCGATGTCGGACCTCGCCGCGGGCGCCGCGCAGTTCTTCACAAGCTGGCATATCTATGCGGCCGCCGCCGCTGGCGTCGGCTCGCTGTTCCTGCTGCAGAACGCGCTCCAGGCTGGCAGCCTGGTAGCCTCGCAGCCGATGCTGACGGTCGGGGACGCGCTGATCAGCATCAGCTACGGAGTGACGCTGTACAGCGAAGTGCTGCGCACCGGCTGGTGGCTGGTCCCGCAGATCATCGCGCTCGCGGCGATCATCATTGGCTGCGTGCAGATCGCAAAGTCCCCGCTAGCCGCGGAAGCCTCAGGTATGGTCATGGAAACCAGGTCGACGGTACTCTTATCTCCGTGAACAGGCTGGGCGACCTCGAACGTGCCATCATGGAAGTCCTCTGGCAAACTGATACAGCGCTGACGGTGAGACAAGTCAGCAACGGACTCTCCCAGAGCCTGGCTCACACCACAGTGATGACGGTGCTCGACCGGCTCGCGAAGAAGGGGTTCGCGCGCCGGGAACGGGACGGCCGCGCCTGGCGGTACCGTCCGGCGGCGACCCGCGAGGCGTACGTGGCAGAGCTCATGCTGACCGCGCTGGCGCAGACCGGCGACCGGGATGCGGCGCTCGCCAGGTTCGCGCAGAGCGTGTCCGGTTCCGAGGCGGAAGTGCTCCGCGAGGCCCTGGCGAGCCTTGAGCACGAGCATCAGGAGAACGAGACCGAAGGAGACAGCGGAGTCGGATTATGGGGGCACTGGCCGACGCGGTACTGCTGACCGCGGTCGCCGTGGGGAGCGTGCGATGCGCGCACGCGATGTTGCGCGCGTCCTGGCCGCGCAGGTCCCCGGCGGCCGCGATTTTGCTATGGCAGGCGCTCGGCCTGGCTGGAGGCCTAGCGGCGGTCGGCGCACTGCTTGCCGTCGGGGTCAGCGGTCAGGGGCCGCGCGAGGGCGTACTCGGCGGACTGGCCTCGCTCGCCAGGCGCCTGATGGACGGCCAGCCCTTCGCGCCGCACCAGTCGCTGGTGCTGACCGGCATCAGGCTTACCGCTCTCGTCGCCGGATTCGCGCTGTTCACCGCGCTTTGCGGGGTGCTCGTGATGGCGTTCGCCGACGCGGTTGGCGCGCGGCGCAGGCAGCGGGAACTGCTCGCCCTGCTCGCGCACGGCGATCCCAAGGTTCCCGGTGCGCTCGTCGTCGACTATCCGGCGGCGGCCGCCTACTGCCTGCCGGGCATCCGCTCCCAGATCGTGGTCAGCGTCGGCACGCTTGACCTGCTCGCACCCGCGGAACTCACCGCGGTCCTCGCTCACGAGCGCGCCCACCTGCGCGCCAGGCACGATCTTGTGCTGATCCCGTTCACCTCGCTGCGCCGCGCGTTCCCAAGGTCCCGGGTAATCGCCCAGGCCTACCGGACGGTCGCGCTGCTCGTCGAGATGATGGCCGACGACCGCGCGCTGCGAGTTCGCGGCCTGGTAGCGAGGGAACTGGCCACCGCGCTACTTCGCTTTGGCACGGCGGCGACCGACTGCGCCCCGGCGGGGGCCCTGGCGGCGGCCGAGGGCGAGCTGACCGCCCGGGTGAGCCGGCTGCTGAGCCCCCAGCCTCCGTTGCCGCGCATCGCCCAGGCCGCGGTTGTCCTCGCTGCCGCCCTGCTGGTGGCCGCGCCGCTGCTGCTGCTTGTTACCCCGTCGTAGCAGCGGCCAGGCGGGTCACCAGGGCCCGTAGGGCCCAGAGGACGACGACGACCGGCCCTTGCGGAACTCCCGGACCTTAGGCCGCACGGCCGCAAGGTAGGTCGACGCGGCGACGAACGCAATGACCGAGAGCAGCCCGATAGCGCCGCCGTAGGCGGCCGAGTAGAGCCCGATCACGAACGCGATGCCCAGGATGATCAGCCAGAACGGCTTGGTCAGCTTCCCCAGGAAGTTATCCATGGTGCTCGCCGCCGCCACGAACGCCGACGCGGGCCTGATGATAGCGTCGATAAACGCCCAGGCCTCGACGACGAACGCCCCGATGGCGAGCGCCACGAAGAAGTAGTTGAGCGGGGTGTACACCCCGCTGCCGAGTACGGACTCCACAGCTCTACGCTACCTTCCCACGCCGCCTATCCGGCGTCGTTCGCGCCGCCCCGTTCGTCGGCCGAGCCGGACGGTGCTTCTGCGCTGGGTGCGGGGCCGTCCGCGCCGCGTGCGGGCACGTCTTCGCCCGGTGCCGGCCGGTCGCGGATGACCGCGACGACCTCGGCGGTCGGCGGCTTCTGGCCTTCCTTGCGGAAGGATTCGTAGATCTCGATAAGGACCTGCTTCTGCCGCTCGGTAAGCTGCGGGTCGGTGAGCAGGGCCGCGCGGACCCCGGAGTCGCCCGGCCGGTCCTCAAGGATGCCGGCTTGCACGTAGAGGGCCTCGGCGGAGATGCGCAGTCCCCTCGCGATCTGCTGGAGGATCTCCGCGCTCGGCTTGCGCAGCCCGCGCTCGATCTGGCTCAGATAGGGGTTGGAGACGCCGGCCTGCTCGGCGAGCTGGCGCAGCGAGATCTTCGCCTGCTCCCGCTGCTGCCTGATGTAGTCCCCGATGCTGTTCATATTCGCCATGACTTCATGCTAGCTCGCCTGCTTGCAGTTGCAAATTGCCGGCAAGCGGGGGGCGGCAGGTCAGACCACGGGGATCGAGGCCAGGTGCGTTCTTGCGAAGGTCAGCGTTTCCGCGAGATCGGCGAGCCGGTCCTCTCTGGTGGGCGCGCGCCGGGTATTCACCTCGGCCACGACCATGCCCTGGTAGCCGGTGGCGGCAATGCCCCGCAGCAGTTCGGCGCAGGGCTGCCTGCCCCGGCCAGGGACCAGGTGCTCATCGGGAACCGGGCCGTTCGATACGCCCGTGCCGTCGGCCAAGTGGACGTGCGCGAGCCGGCTGCCCACTTCATTAGCCATGACGATGGCATCAGAGGCGGAAGCCGCGGTGTGCGAGAGGTCGAGCGTGACGTTCGGCACATCGAGCTTGGTGGGATCCCAGTGCGGCGTGTAACCCGAAACCTCGCTGGCGCCCGCCCGGATCGGGAACATGTTCTCTACCGCGAAGATGACGTCGGTCTCCTCCGACATCTTGGTGATGCCCTGCTCGAATCCGCGAGTGTAATCCCGCTGCCAGCGGAACGGCGGATGGACCACCACGGTCTTCGCGCCGAGACGCTCGGCGAGGTCCTTGGCCCGCAGCAGCTTCGCCCATGGCTCACGGCCCCAGACAAGCTGGGTGAGCAGCAGGCCGGGCGCGTGCACCGCCAGCACCGGCACCTGGTGGTAGTCCACGAGCCTGGCCAGGGCATCGGCCGACTGGCTTACCGGGTCGGTGTAGACCATGATCTCAAGCCCGTCGTAGCCGAGGCGTGCGGCGGTCTCGAAGGCGTCGGGTGTGCGTTCCGGGTAGACAGACGACGTTGACAGCACCACGGGAATCGCGGGTACCCCGGACAATGCCCCCGTCCCTCCTCCCGTGCTGCGCGGTAGTAGCTACCCATCAGCTTATGCGGCAGGCGGAGCCGATCTTCCGTGGCCTCGCACACGTACCGGCCGGAGCCGAATGTCGGTGCCCGCCGATATGGTGCGCCCATGGCGAAGTCGACGGCGGCCTTCCGGTGCACCGAGTGCGGCTGGCAGACGGCCAAGTGGGTCGGCCGGTGCGGGGAGTGCCAGGCGTGGGGGACGGTCGAGGAGACCGCCCTCCCGCGGCTGGTTCGTGCCGGGATCAGGGCGGCGGGTTACAGCGGCGCGGGCGGCGCGCGACTCGGCGGCGGCCCGGTGTCGACCGCGGCGATGCCGATCGGGAAGGTCGACGCGGCACAGGCCTCCGCGCGGCCAACCGGCCTTGACGAGCTCGACCGGGTACTCGGCGGCGGGCTCGTTCCCGGCGCGGTGCTGCTGCTTGCGGGCGAGCCTGGCGTCGGCAAGTCCACGCTGCTCCTTGAGGCCGGCGCGCTTGTCGCGGCATCGGGCCCGGTGCTCTACATCACCGGCGAGGAGTCCGCCGCCCAGGTGCGGCTGCGCGCGGACCGGATCGGTGCAGTGCACGAGAACCTGTACCTTGCCGCTGAGACCGATCTTGACGCGATTATCGCGCACGCATCGGCCGTTCAGCCGAGACTGCTGATCATCGACTCGGTGCAGACGATCGCGGCCGGAGACGTGGATGGCGTGCCGGGCGGCGTCACACAGGTCCGCGAGGTGGCGGCGGCGCTGACGGCCGTGGCCAAGGACAAGGCAATGTCGACGATCCTGGTCGGGCACGTCACCAAGGACGGCTCGGTCGCGGGCCCGCGCACCCTCGAGCACCTCGTCGACGTGGTGCTGCACTTCGAGGGGGACAGGCACTCACGGCTGCGCATGGTCCGGGCGGTCAAGAACCGCTACGGCCCGACCGACGAGGTCGGCTGCTTCGATCTCGGCGAGTACGGCCTGATCGGGCTGGCGGATCCCAGCGGACTGTTCCTGTCCAGGCACCGTGAGCCGGTACCTGGCACGTGCGTCACCGTCACGCTGGAGGGGCGGCGGCCACTGCTCGCCGAGGTCCAGGCGCTGGTCGGCCACTCGGTGCTTGAGGTGCCGCGCAGGGTGACCTCGGGGCTCGACGCCTCCAGGATCGGCATGGTGCTGGCGGTGCTGCAGCGCCGCGCCGAGGTCAAGGTCGGCAAGTCTGACGTCTATGTCGCCACCGTGGGCGGCGTACGGCTCACCGAGCCGTCGGTCGACCTGGCCGTGGCGCTCGCCATCGCTAGTTCCGTGGCCAACCTGTCCCTTCCTCAGGGGGTCATCGTGGTAGGTGAGGTCGGTCTGGCCGGCGAGGTGCGCAACGTCGCCGGCGTACCGCGCCGGGTGGCCGAGGCGGAGCGGATGGGCTTCCGCCAGGCGATCGTCCCGGCCGGCTCGACCGGAGGTGCCGATGCCGGGCAGTCGATGGAGGTCATCGGGGTCGAAGACGTGCGCGAGGCGCTGAAGGCCGCCTTCCGCGGATAAGTGCGGCCCGCGCGTCACCACCTCCCGAACCGGCCGTGCGGCGTACGCCAGTGCCCGCGTGCCTGCCAGTGCCGGGACGCGAATCCCCGTCCGTTCCCCCGCCCGTAGCTGGGTCCGGTCGACGTGTCCGGCTGGGTGGTGGCGGGCGAACTGGCCACGACGCCGACCGCCACCGTCGAGCTCGGGTTAACGCTTGCGGTCGTTTTCTTCGCGGTCGTCTTGGCCTTCTTCGCGTTAGGCAGCCGCGGTGCCGTGGCCGACGGGCGAGGGGTCGTCGCGGCGCCCGACGGCAGGGCGCTGGCATTCGCGACCGCGGAGACGCGCGTAGTGGCGGCCACGTTCACCGACTGCGGGTGACCACCCGGAAACAGCCAGACGCACACCGCGAGCGCGAGCACCCCGGCAAGGAGGATGAAGAACCGCCGCCGCCGGCAGGCTCCGTCGTTCGGCGGCCTCGGCACCTCGTCGCCCGGTACGTGCCAATCGTAACCAAGTTCCTCTTCGTCACCATCCGCGTCCATCCACATACGCTTAGTATGTGGCTCGTGACACCAGCCGCCCGGTAACCACGCCGTATCGCAGCGCAACCACCCGAAACCTGCCTGCCGTCAGTGGCTGAGGCGGTGCTTCTGGCCCGCGCGGGTCAGGCCGGCAAGGCGAAACGTCCGTCCGGCAGCGGGTCGACGAGGCCGTCGGCTACCAGTCCGTCCAGGGCCCGGGCACGCTGGATGTGGTCGGGCCAGACGGCGTCGAGGCGTGCCTGCGTCACCGGCTCGCGCGAGTCTCTGAGGACCGCGAGAAGGCGGCCGCGGCACTGCCTGTCTGTGCCCTCGTACGTCTGTCCTACCGGGCGGCTCGCAGCGGCCGGGCGGCCGGCCGCCAGCCAGGAGCATCGCTGCGCGAGGGGGCACTCGTCGCAGCGGGGCGCTGCGGCCGTGCACGTCAGGGCCCCCAGTTCCATGACGGCGACCGACCAGCGCGCCACGATGGCGTCGTCCTTTGGCAGGAGCGACTCCGCAAGTCGGTATTCCGCCGCCGAGGGCTGCGCGCCCGGGAATTCGGCACCGGACTCGACCCGCGCCAGCACGCGTCGCACGTTCGTGTCGAGGACCGCGTGCTTGCGGCCGAACGCGAAGACGGCCACAGCGGCGGCCGTATAGGCTCCGATGCCCGGCAGTGCCAGCAGTTCGTCGCGGGTCGAGGGAAGCTCGCCAGCGTACTTCTCGGTCACGATCACCGCGGTCTCGTGGAGCCGCAGCGCGCGCCTGGGATAGCCGAGCCGCCCCCACTGGCGGACGGCCTCGCCCGCCGGATCGGCCGCGAGCGCCGCAGGCGTCGGCCACCGCGAGAGCCATGCCTGGTAAGCGGGCAAGACCCGGCTGACTGGCGTCTGCTGCAGCATGATCTCGCTGACAAGCACCGCCCACGGCGACACCCCAGGCGCCCGCCACGGAAGATCACGCGCATTGACCGCGTACCACCCGAGCACCGCATCGGCGTAAGGCGAGGACATGAGGAGCATTATGCGCGACAGCAGACACCCATCGCGCCGTGTTCCCAGCCGGCCGGAGAGGATGTTTCGCCGCATCTGCCCGCCCCTGTACGGGCGGATAACGCGAAGCGGGCCGGGAACCCTCAGGGTTCCCGGCCCGCTTGCGGTTGCCAGGGTTAGCCGAGTGCCTGGGCTGCGCCCGGGCCCTCGCTGGACGGTCCCACGCTCGGGTTGGTGCCGCTTGACGGCTCGCTCGCCGTGGCGGCGACCAGGGCCGCCGCGTCGGGCACCGCGTCCGGCTTGGGCCGGCTGCTGAAGGTGAACTTCGCCTCCTCGCCGGTGCCCTGGGTGTCGACGGTCACGATCGACCCCGGCCGGAGCTCACCGAACAGGATCTTCTCGGACAGCATGTCCTCGATCTCCCGCTGGATCGTCCGGCGCAGCGGCCGCGCGCCGAGCACCGGGTCGTACCCCCGCTCGGAGAGCAGCTTCTTCGCGTCCCGGGTGATCTCGATGGCCATGTCCCGGTCCTTGAGCCGATCGTCGACCTTGTTGATCATCAGGTCGACGATCTCGAAGATCTCCTCCTGGTCCAGCTGGTGGAACACGATGATGTCGTCGACGCGGTTCAGGAACTCCGGCCGGAAGTGCTGCTTGAGCTCCTCGCCGACCTTCGCCTTCATCCGGTCGTAGGACCCGCGGGTCTCGCCCGCCCGGGCGAAGCCGACCGACACGCCCTTGGAGATGTCACGCGTCCCCAGGTTCGTGGTCATGATGATCACGGTGTTCTTGAAGTCGACCATGCGGCCTTGGGCGTCGGTGAGGCGCCCGTCTTCAAGGATCTGCAGCAGCGAGTTGAAGATGTCCGGGTGGGCCTTCTCGATCTCGTCGAACAGCACCACCGAGAACGGCCGGCGGCGCACCTTCTCAGTGAGCTGGCCGCCCTCCTCGTAGCCGACGTAGCCGGGCGGGGAGCCGAACAGCCGGGAGACCGTGTGCTTCTCCATGTACTCGGACATGTCGAGCTGGATCAGCGAGTCCTCGTCACCGAACAGGAACTCGGCGAGCGTCTTGGACAGCTCGGTCTTACCGACGCCGGACGGGCCGGCGAAGATGAACGAGCCGCCTGGCCGCTTCGGGTCCTTCAGCCCGGCGCGGGTACGCCTGATGGCCTGGGACAGGGCCTTGATCGCGTCGTTCTGGCCGATGACCCGCTTGTGCAGCTCGTCCTCCATGCGGAGCAGCCGCTGCGACTCTTCCTCGGTGAGCTTGAACACCGGGATGCCGGTCGCGGTGGCCAGGACCTCGGCGATGAGCTCCTCGTTGACCTCGGCGACCACGTCCATGTCGCCGGCCTTCCACTCCTTCTCCCTGGTGGCCTTCTTCGCAAGCAGCTGCTTCTCCGTGTCCCGGAGAGCCGCCGCCTTCTCGAAGTCCTGGGAGTCGATGGCCGACTCCTTCTCCTTGCGGACCTGGGCGATCTTCTCGTCGTACTCGCGCAGGTCCGGCGGTGCCGTCATGCGACGGATCCGCATCCGGGACCCGGCCTCGTCGATCAGGTCGATCGCCTTGTCCGGCAGGAACCGGTCGCTGATGTAGCGGTCGGCCAGCTGCGCCGAGGCCACCAGGGCACCATCGGTGATGGAAACCCGGTGGTGCGCCTCGTACCGGTCTCGCAGGCCCTTCAGGATCTCGATGGTGTGCGCGATCGTCGGCTCGGCCACCTGGATGGGCTGGAAGCGGCGCTCAAGGGCGGCGTCCTTCTCCAGGTACTTGCGGTACTCGTCGAGCGTCGTGGCGCCGATCGTCTGCAGCTCGCCCCGGGCAAGCATGGGCTTGAGTATGGACGCGGCGTCAATCGCACCCTCGGCCGCGCCCGCACCGACCAGCGTGTGGATCTCGTCGATGAACAGGATGATGTCGCCGCGCGTGCGGATCTCCTTGAGCACCTTCTTCAGGCGCTCTTCAAAGTCACCGCGGTACCGCGAGCCAGCGACAAGCGCGCCAAGGTCGAGCGTGTACAGCTGCTTGTCCTTGATCGTTTCGGGCACCTCGCCCTTGACGATCTTCTGCGCAAGCCCCTCGACCACCGCGGTCTTGCCAACGCCGGGGGCGCCGACGAGAACCGGGTTGTTCTTGGTGCGCCGCGACAGCACCTGCATGACCCGCTCGATTTCCTTCTCCCGGCCGATCACCGGGTCGAGTTTGCCCTCGCGGGCGCCCTGGGTGAGGTTGCGGCCGAACTGGTCAAGCACCAGCGAGGTGGACGGCGCGGCCTCGGTCGAACCGGCCGCGGCCCCGGTCGTCGGCTCCTTGCCCTGATAGCCATGGAGCAACTGGATGACCTGCTGGCGGACCCTGTTCAGGTCTGCACCGAGCTTGACCAGGACCTGGGCGGCAACGCCGTCGCCCTCCCGGATCAGGCCAAGCAGGATGTGCTCGGTCCCGATGTAGTTGTGACCGAGCTGCAGCGCCTCGCGCAGCGATAGCTCTAGCACCTTCTTGGCACGGGGGGTGAACGGGATGTGCCCCGACGGTGCCTGCTGGCCCTGGCCGATTATCTCCTCGACCTGCTGCCGCACCGCTTCCAGGCTGATCCCAAGCGACTCGAGCGCCTTGGCCGCAACACCCTCGCCCTCATGAATGAGGCCGAGCAAGATGTGCTCCGTGCCAATGTAGTTGTGATTGAGCATCCTGGCCTCTTCTTGCGCCAGGACAACAACCCGCCGCGCCCGGTCGGTGAACCGCTCGAACATGTCGTCGCTCTCCTTACAGCGGGGATCCGGCAGGCTTCGGCGTGCCTGCCTGCTCCGCATGGTAGCCGCGTGCCCGACCCTGTACGTAACGCGATAATGCGCCAACTACAAGGAAACGTTCCCCGGACTCCACGTCTTCACCCCATCCAACAGCGTCGAATGGCCACGTAGTTCCAAGTACGCCACCAGCGAACGCGCTGGGTACACCCTCCGGTACGCCGCGAGCGAACATGGCTCCGGTGGCTCCGCGCGACGCGCTCACGGAGAGTGAAACGTGGGCCGCAGCGAGGCGGTATTCCGGACGACAGCCGGGACGCGCTCTAGTGCGCCGCCTCGTACTCGGCGACGATGTTCGCCGGGATACGGCCCCGCTCATTCACCTTGTGCCCGTGCGACCTAGCCCACTCGCGGATTCGCGCGCTCTGCTCGCGTCCGGCCCCGTTGCGCTGACGGCGGCGGCGAAGCTGGGCGCCGCCTGATTTGCGTGCGTGCTCCACATACTGGGTGAGCTCGGTACGGAGCTGGCCTGCGTTGCCAGAGCTGAGATCGATCTCATAGGCGACGCCGTCGAGACCAAAGCTCACGGTCTCGGTTGCCTCACTACCGTCGATGTCGTCGACCAGTAGCACCTGTACCTTCTGCGCCATGGAGATTCAGCCCTTCTGCGGAGCAACCATTTTCGGATGCCAAAGATATACCCATGTCTTGGGCCACACAATTCCAGGGTGCCGTTTTCTGCATCCGCGGATAGCCGCGCGACGAAGTGTCACCCGTGGCGCGCAAGCGGAACGTTCACATGGACAGCATGCAAGGAACGTTCACATCTTGTATCGGCTAAGTGACGTATCGAACAATGCGTACACACTTGGCATATCACCCAAGCATGGCCGCGCCATGTGCGCAAACTCACCACGACGGTTATCTTCGGCCGGATAGCCCGCGAGAAGCACGTTCCTGAACGGCGATACAGATAAATCGCAGATGTTCCGAAATGTCAGCTTCTGCCTTGGTCGCGTTCCGCGGGGTCCTCGACTCGCTTGTCCGTGACGGCTCCGGCCCGCGCACGCGCCCGGCGCTTTGGGGCCAGTTCCCTGCGCACGATCGCCCACGCGCCGATCAGAAAGGCGGCGCAGACAATCACCGACGGGGCAACCGCGGCGAGATCCTGCATCATGAAGGCTTTACCTCGACCCATGTGGTCAGTCGCGGTCCGCCGCTGATCGCGCGGGCACGGCACGGCGACCGGACACGACTGCTGATGTGCCCGCATAAAGAACTCTACCCGCGCATCTGGCGGCCACCGACCTCGGACCACGTTCGCCCAGGCAGAGGCCGGGTCACCGGCCGCCTTCGCCGGCGCGGGCGGGGCAGGCATGATCGCGGTTTCTGCGATCGGACCCGCCCGCCCCGACACCGGGGGGTCGTCCCCCGGGGAGATAACAGCCGCAGCAGCATGCGGGTGTTTCCCAGGGTGTTCGGCTTCACCCGGTCCAGGTCGAGGAACTCCGCTACGCCGTCGTCGTAAGACCTGAGCAACTCCGCGTACACCTCGGGAGCGACCGGGGTCCCGTTGATTTCGGTGAAACCATGGCTGGCGAAGAACGAGACGGCGAAGGTCAGCACGAAAACCCGCGAGACACCTACCGCCCGGGCACGGTCAAGCAACTGATCCACGAGAAGGTGCCCGATGCCCGCGCCCCGCATCCGCTCATCAACCGCGACGGTTCTGAGCTCCGCGAGATCTTCCCACATAACATGGAGCGCGCCGCATCCGACCACAGCGCGCCCGTCAGATGCCTCGGCGACGGTGAACTCAAGGATGTCCTCGTAAAGGTTGACCGTATGCTTGTCGAGCAACCGTCGCGACCCGGTGTTCTGATCGATCAGCCTGCGGATTTCCGGGACGTCGCTGGTGCGCGCTTGCCTCGCTATGTACTCCATCGCGGCACTACTGTAGCGCTTAATTACAATCGCCCGGCCACGCGGAGTATCGGGCCGGCAGTCCAAAAATGCTCCGCGTCGCGACCATCCCGTCACGATCCGCATCAACGCGGACACCCGTTACCACAAACTGGGCAATCGGCGCGGGCGAACGCACATACCGTTAGAATGACAAAACTTCACCGGAGTCGGTTGGCAGCCGCACCACTATCTAATATCGTGCATCGACGTGCATACAGTCAGTCGGCGAGGCCTGCCGCTCGCCGCAGCCGCGATCAGCGTAGCCGTCGTGCTTCTCGGCGGCTCAAGTGAGGCGCAGACGGTCACCTCGCAGCCTTCACTTAAGCAACTGGTCGCGGAAGCAACACAGCTGTCGAATGAGGTCGACTCGCTCGGTCAGCAGTATGACGGCCTGAAGATCCAGCTGGCGCATGCCAATTCAGAGGTGCAAGTCGCCAAGCAGGCGGCCGCCCGCGCGGAAGCGGCGATGACGAGCAGCCAGAAGGCCGTCGGCCAGCTGGCGGCCATGGGCTACATGAACGGCGGGATGGACCCCACCCTCCAGATGCTCACGAGCGGGAACCCGGAACTGTTCCTGAGCCAGGCCTCCACCATCGAGCAGCTCGACAACGAGGCGGGCATGCGGGTCAGCACCCTGCAGCATGAACAGCTCACCGCCGAGCGGGCGCAGGCGACGGCCAAGGAAGAGATCGATACCGCGGACCAGCTCCAGTCCGAGATCAACGGCAAGGTCGCGACCATCCAGGGCAAGCTGGACATCCTGAACAGCTCGGCGATGTCGCAGGCGATGGACATCTTCGACAAGACCGGTTCTTACCCCAACATCGTGCTGCCGGAAGCCACGACGGTCGGCACGGTGGCGCTGCGGGCGGCGCTGACCCAGCGCGGAAAGCCCTACCTCTGGGGCGCGGCAGGACCTGATGCCTACGACTGTTCCGGCCTTGTCGTCTGGGCATTCGCGCAGGAGGGCATCTCACTGCCGCACTACACCGGGTCGCTGTGGGATTCCGGCATGCACATCTCCAGGGCCGACCTTGAGCCGGGCGACCTGGTGTTCTTCTTCCCCGACATCAGCCACGTCGGTATCTACATCGGCAACGGCCTGATGGTCGACGCACCGAGCAGCGGTCAGGTCGTCCAGGTGCAGGCTGTCTTCTGGGACGAGTACGTGGGCGCCGTCCGCATCGCCTAGGTGGCCCGGCACCTCGGTCTCCGTCGGCCACCGGGCAGGACCCCGCCGACGGTACCTCCTGGAACGGTACGGTTCAGCGAACTCCTGCCCGTTACGTTACGAGCCGGGCCGGACGAACGGGAAAAGGATCGTTTCCCTGATGTTCTCGCCGGTGAGCATGATCATCAGGCGGTCTATGCCCATACCCATGCCCCCCGTCGGCGGCATCGCGTGCTCAAGCGCGAGCAGGAAGTCCTCGTCGAGTTCCATGGCCTCGGGGTCGCCGCCCGCCGCGAGCAGCGACTGCGCGGTGAGCCGCTCCCGCTGCACAACCGGGTCAACCAGTTCCGAGTAGCCGGTGCCAAGCTCGGTGCCGAACGTGACGAGGTCCCACCGCTCGGCCAGCCGCGGATCGGACCGGTGCTGCCGGGTGAGCGGCGACACCTCAACGGGGAAATCACGGTAGAACGTCGGCTCGACGGTCTGCTTCTCCACCAGCCGTTCGTACATCTCCAGCACCACCTGGCCCCGGTTCCACGTCGGCTGGAGCGGCACGTCGAGCTTTTCGCAGAGCGCGATCAGCGCCGGCAGTCCGGTGTCCGGCGTGATCTCCTCGCCTGCCTTCAGCGAGATCGCCTCGTGGACGGTCAGCGACCGCCACTGGCCGCCGATGTCCCACTCGGAGCCGTCGGCACGGCGGATCACCGTGGAGCCGAACGCCGCGACCGCCGCGTTCTGCACGAGCGTCTGTGTCAGTTCGCCGATGCCGTTGTAGTCCGAGTACGTCTGGTACGCCTCGAGCATGGTGAACTCGGGATTGTGCGTGGTGTCCACGCCCTCGTTCCTGAAGATCCTGCCGATCTCGAATACCGACTCGATCCCGCCTACCACCAGGCGCTTCAGGTAAAGCTCAAGCGCGATCCGCAGGTACAGCTTGGAGTCGTAAGCGTTCCCGTGGGTGATGAACGGACGCGCGTTGGCGCCGCCGTGCAGCCCGGTGAGCACCGGCGTCTCCACCTCGAGAAACCCGCGGGAAATCAGCGTGGACCGCACTGACTGGACCACCGCGGAGCGCGTCTCCGCCAGCTGCCTGGCACGCGGGTTGACAATCAGGTCGACGTACCGCTGTCTGACCCGCGACTCCGGGTCCGTCAGGCCGGCGTGCTTCTCGGGCAGCGGACGCAGCGACTTGGCGGTGATCGCGAAGGAGTCGGCGAGTACCGAAAGCTCGCCGGACCGCGAGGTGATCACCTCGCCGGTCACTCCGACGTGGTCTCCGAGGTCGACGTCCCGCTTCCACCGGGCAAGCTCGCTCTCGCCCACCTTAGCGAGCGAGATCATGACCTGAATGTCCCCGGTGCCGTCGCGCAGCGTCGCGAAGCAGAGCTTCCCGCCGATCCTGGACAGGATCACCCGTCCGGCCACCCCGACGATTTTGCCGGTGGCCGTGTCCGCCGGCAGCGCCTCGTGTGCCGCCCGCACCTCACCGATGGCGGCGGTGCGCGGGTAGCTCACCGGATAGGGATCGATGCCCGATTCGAGCATCCGGGAGCGCTTCTCGAGCCGGACGCGTACCTGCTCCGGGACGGTTTCTTCAGCCACGACCGAAGGCTACCGGGGATCGCTCCCCAAGGTCACATCACTTTCCGCGCGCGATCCCTCGGCGCGGACTCCCTCAGCGCGAGAGCCCTCGACGCGGCCCCCTTCGGCGCGAGAGCCCTCGACCCGGGCGACGTTGCGCTCCCACACCAGCCGAAGGCCGATCAGCGTGAGCCACGGCTCGTGCGCGTCGATGATCGGTACCTCGTCGATCACCAGCGGCGCGAGTCCGCCGGTCGCGATCACGGTCACCGCGCCGGGGTCCTCGGGCGACAGCTCGAGCGCCATCCGCCGCGAGATCCCCTCAACCTGCCCCGCGAAGCCGTACACGATCCCGGACTGGAGCGCCTCGACCGTGTTCTTGCCGACCACCCGCGGTGGCCTGGCCAGTTCCACCTTCAGCAACTGCGCCGCGCGGCGCGACAGCGCGTCCACGGAGATCTCGATGCCGGGCGCGAGCGCCCCGCCGACGAACTCGCCCTTCGCGCTGACCGCGTCGAAGTTGGTGGACGTGCCGAAATCGACGACGATCGCCGGGCCGCCGTACAGGTGCACGGCCGCGAGCGAGTTCATGATCCGGTCGCTGCCGACCTCCTTGGGGTTGTCCATCCTGATCGGCACGCCGGTCTTCACACCTGGCTGCACGATCACGGTGGGCACCTCCGGGTAGTACCTGCGGCACATCTCGCGCATCTCGTGCAGGACGGACGGCACAGTGGAGCACAGCGAGATCCCGGCCAGATCGGACTCCTTGACCGCGGTCGACCGCGCGAGCAGGCCGTGCAGCAGGGCCGCGATCTCGTCCGCCGTCCGGTCGGGCACCGTGGCGATCCGCCAGTGCTCGACGATCGTGTCCCCCTCGAACACGCCGAGCACCATGTTGGTGTTGCCGATGTCAATCGTCAGCAGCATCCCGCTCCGTCCCGAACTCCACTATGACGTTGTCGATGAGGCGGGTGGTGCCGACCCGCGCGGCGATCGCGAGCACGGCGGTCCCGTGAAAGTCACGATCTTTACGAGGAACGGGCGCGTAGCTGCGCGCGTCGGCCAGCGCCAGATAGTCCACGCGCGGCGAAGCGCCGGCCGGCTGCGTCCGCTCGGCGTCGTCCAGCACCGCCTGCGCGGCGGCGAGAACCGCGCCGGGGCCGAGCGGGGCAGCCGCCGCGCCGACGGACAGCGCACGGTGGAGCACGGGTGCCACGGCACGCTGCTCGGCGGACAGGTACTTGTTCCTGCTCGACAGGGCGAGCCCGTCGTCCGCGCGCACCGTCGGGACCGCCTCGATCTCGATCCCGAGTCCGAAGTCGGCGGACATCCTGCGGACCAGCACGAGCTGCTGCGCGTCCTTCTGCCCGAAGACGGCGATGTCCGGACGGACCAGGCTGAACAGCTTGAGCACGACCGTGAGCACGCCGCGGAAGAACCCGGGCCGGAACTCTCCTTCGAGGATCTCGCCGGCCGGCCCCGGATCGACCATGACGAGCTGCTCCTGCGGGTACATCTCGCGGACGCTAGGCGCGAAGACGAGGTCCACGCCCTCGGCTTCGCATGCCGCCAGGTCCGACTCAAGGGTGCGCGGGTACGTGCCCAGGTCCTCGTTCGGCCCGAACTGGAGCGGGTTCACGAAGATGGAGACCGCGACCGAGCCGCGGGGACCGGCCAGTTCGCGTGCCCGGCGGAGCAGCGCCCGGTGCCCGTTGTGCAGCGCCCCCATGGTGGGCACCAGCACAACGGGGGCGGGCAGCTTCTCGCGGGCGCTCTTAAGCTCCGCGCGGTTCATGGCAACGATCATCGGCGGTCTCCAAGCACCTCGAGTAGGCGTTCGGCGTCGCTGGCGCTCAGCATCCCGGCGGCGAGGGCCCGGTCGGCGGTCAGCCTGGCGAGCGCCAGGTAGGCGGGGAGCGCCGCGGGCTCGGCCTCCGCGATGGCCGCCACGTGCGCGGCCACGGTGGCGCCGTCGCCCCGCGCGACGGGGCCGGTCAAGCCCGCGTCCCCGAACCGCAGCGCGTTGTCAAGGGCGGCGCCGAGCAGCGGGCCGAGCATCCTGTTGGGTAGCTCCGCCCCCGCATCCCTGAGCAGGGTGGCCGCCTCGGTGACGAGCGTGACCATGTGGTTGGCGGCGAACGCGAGCGCGGCGTGATACAGGGCGCGCTTCTCCTCGGCGATGAACACCGGCTCGCCGCCCATCTCGATGACCAGCGCGTCGGCGGCCGGCCGGAGCGGGTCGGGCGCGGTCACCCCGAAGCAGACGCCCTTGATCCTGTCCACGTCGTCCTCGCGCCCGGTGAAGGTCATGACCGGATGCAGCGCGAGCGGCAGCGCTCCGGCCCGCGTAGCGGGGTCGAGCACGCGGATTCCGTGCGCGCCGCTGGCGTGCGCGATCAGCCGTCCCGCGTACGGAGCGTCAGTCGCCGCCAGCCCTTCGACGAGGCCGGGCAGCACGTCGTCGGGAACGGTGAGCAGCACCAGGTCCGCGTCCCCGAGAACCTCGGCGGGCTCGGTCAGCCGCGCGCCGGGGAAGTTGTCACGCACCCGCTGCCTGGACCGCTCGGAGATGGCCGCCGCCGCGGTCACCTGGTGTCCGGCACGCGTCAGTGCCCGTGCCAGCGCCGTCCCCGCGCGCCCCGGGCCGATAATCCCGACCCGCAGCCGCGCCGGGTGCTCGCTAGCTCCAGTTTCCACCGGCCCAAGCCTAGTGTCCGTGGTGGAAGGGAGACGGCCGGGGCGGCGGCGGGACGGCGTCGTCGTCGCCGTCGGGGTTCCTCGGGACGCGGCAGCAGTACTCAAGGAACAGGGCGGCCGCCAGCAGCACGAGGCACGCGCCGAACGACAGGCTGGCGTCGATCAGGTCGGTCCGCGGTGTCGGCGCGCCGGCCTTTCCCGACAGGTAGATCATGAACCCGGCGCAGATTCCGGCGAGCAGCGCCGCGGCCTGCGAGCTGGCTTTGGCGAGCGCGACAATCCTGGCTACGAGCAGCGGCGGGGCGGGACGCGCTCCCCGCCGCCCCTGGATACGCGCCCTGAGGTCCCGGCCGGCCCAGGCCTCTGCGGCCGCCGCGATCAGCAGTGCGGGCACCAGCGTCCAGGTGAGCGGGGGCAGGCTGGCGTAGACGACGGTGAGCAGCGCCCACGTTACGGCGGCCACGGGGACCGCGATCAGTAGCAGCGTCCTGGCCCGGGTCGGCTTCACGATCCCGCCTCGGGAATGGTGATGGTCGCAGCTGACCGGCGGATGCCAGCGGTGTCGAGCCCGGCGACCAGGTCCGCCACCAGGCCGTGGCCGGGAAGCTCGGCCTGAGGGTCGATGTCGAGCCACGGCACGAGCACGAACGCGCGCTCATGCGCCCGAGGGTGCGGCAGCGTCAGCTCAGGGTCGTCGCTGCGCTCGCCGATCACCGTGATGATGTCAATATCGAGCGTGCGCGGACCCCAGCGCACCACCCTGACCCGGTCGAACGCCGCCTCGATCTCGTGCAGCCTGCCGAGGAGCTCACGTGGCGGGAGCGTGGTTCCCGCCAGGACCACGGCGTTCAGGTAGTCGGGCTGCGGGGGGCCGCCTACCGGCACGGTCTCGTAGACCGGGGACACGGCGATCAAGCGCACCTCCGGAAGCCCCGCGATGGCATCCACGCCACCTTGGAGTATGTCTCGCTTGTCTCCGAGGTTACTGCCCAGGGCAAGCACGACCGCCCGGCCCGCACGCGTCATGAGCGGGCGGCTGCACGGTAGGCGGCGGCCACCCGCACCGCGTCGGCGTTCGCGGGGACCTGGTGGACCCGGACGCACCACGCGCCCGCTGCCGCCGACAACGCGGTGATGGCGGCCGTCGCGGCGTCGTTCTCAAGGAACGGCCGCGGCTCGCCCCCCTCAGACTCGAAGAGCCTGCTCAGGTAGCGCTTACGGGAGGCGCCGACAAGCACGGGGAAGTCACGGCCGCCGATCGTGGCCAGTTCCCGCAGTCCGGCGAGCAGCTGCCAGTTGTGCGCGTCGGGCCCCGAGGCGGCCGGGTTCTTGCTGAACCCGAGCCCTGGGTCGAGCACGATCATCGACGGGTCGACGCCCTCGGCGGTCACCGCGTCGATACGCTGGGCAAGCTCATCGTGCACCTCACGTACCACGTCCTGGTAGATGGCTCTTGTCTCCATGTCGTGACTATGCCCGCGCCAGTGCATCACGACGTACGGGATCCCCGCCTTCCCCACGAGCCGGGGCATGTACGGGTCGGCCAGCCCGCCGCTCACGTCGTTGACCAGGCTGACCCCCGCCTCGACGGCCCATTCGGCCACCTGGGCGCGCATCGTGTCCACGCTGACGACGACCCCCGCCTTGACCAGCTCGGTGATGACCGGCTTGACCCGGCGCAGTTCCTCGTCGACTTCGACGCGCTGCGCGCCCGGCCTCGTGGACTCGCCGCCGACGTCCACGATGTCGGCCCCCTGGGCCACCAGCTCCAGGCCGTGCTCGATCGCGGCCGTGGCACCGAACCACCGCCCGCCGTCGGAGAACGAGTCGGGCGTCACGTTGACCACCCCCATGACCAGGCATCGGTCCGCCCTTGGCGACCCGGCAAGACCAGGCAGATTGACCATAACCGGAATGGTAGGTCAGCGAGCGGCGACGGACGCCCTGCGGGCCGTCAACAGCCCGAGGCGGCGGCCCGCCCGCCGCGCGTACCGCCTGATCTCAAGCCTTGGCCACACCAGGAACGCCTCGGCCTCGAGCGCGGCGACCGCGATGCGCGGCGCGTCCCTCCCGCTGGCAAAGACGAAGAAGCGGGGCTCCCAGACAGGGCTGAACTTAGCGTTGAACTTGTAGAGCGACTCGATCTGGAACCACCGGGACAGGAACACGAGCAGTCCCCGCCAGGCCTTGAGCACCGGGCCCGCGCCAATCCGCTCGCCGCGCTCGAGCGCGGCGCGGAACATCGCGAAGTTCAGCGACACCCGCTTGACGCCAAGCCCCGGCGCGGCCTTGATGGCCTCGACGATCAGGAAGTCGTTCAGCCCGGCCTGGGCGGTCTTGTCGCGCCGCATCAGGTCGAGGGACAGCCCGTCGTTGCCCCAGGGCACGAACTGCAGCACGGCCCGCAGGACGCCGTTCTCCATGGCGGTCACCAGCACGCAGTTCTCGTCACCAGGGGCGGCGACACGGCCGAGCGCCATCGAGAAGCCCCGTTCGGTCGCCGTGCCGCGCCAGCGGTCGGCTTCCCTGATGATCCGGTCAAGCTCCTGCCGGGGGATGTCACCGACCCGGCGGACCTCCGCGGTGTACCCGTTCTTGGCGACGCGGTTCACCATCTGCCTGACGTTGCGCATCTGACGACCGGAGAGGCTGAAGTCCGCGACGTTTACGATCGCCTCGTCGCCAAGCTCCAGGGCGGTCAGGTCGCCCTCCCGGCACCAGACTTCGGCCCCGAGTTCGCTGCACCCCATCACCGCGGGCCGCCACGCGTGCCGCGCCGCCTCGCTGAGGAACTCCGAGATGGCGCCCGGCCACGCCTCCGGGTCACCGAGCGGGTCACCGGACGCGAGCATCACGCCGGCCACCACGCGATAGCAGATCCCCGCCTTGCCGGACGCAGACCAGATCACGCTCTTGTCGTTGCGCAAGGCGAAATAGCCGAGCGAGTCGCGGTCCCCGTGCCGGTCGAGCAGTTCGCGGATCCTGGCCGTATCGGCGGCACCGAGGCCAGGCCGGGGGCGCGCGGAGCGCAGGAACACGTAGAGGGTAACGACCACCGTGAACAGCCCGAGCGCGCTCGTCAGCAGGTGGTACAGGTCACTGCGCGGGTCGGACGCCCACTGGACGGGCCCGTAGACGCCGACGAGTTCGTAGAGCACGTCCTGGAGCCGCTGGGTGTACGAGTAGCTTCCGGCGAGCGGTCCCACGGCGAGGTAGCCGAGGCCGATCGCGAAGTCCATGACGACGAGGGCGACGAAGACCTGCACCACGGTCCGCCTGGTGCGCGGGTCACCGACCGCGTAGAAGTCGTTGTGCCGGTAAAGCAGCACGCCGAGCAGGACGATCGCCACGAAGCCGGAGACCGGGGCAACGCGCGGGAAGTGCATGAAGTGGATGACGATGTCAAACGCGAGCAGGGCGAGCACCGCCAGCCAGGCGCTCCGCTTGCGCCGTCGCAGCCCGCGGGCGAGCAGCAGGAGCAGCAGGCCGATGATGACGTCTGAGGTGTGCGTGACGTTGGTCAGGGTCCCCGGAACGACCTCGTTGACCTTGTGCAGCTTTTGCGGCAGGTTGGGCTTGAAGACGGTGACGACGTCAGACACGCCAATGAGGAAAGTGAGAAGTGCGGCGACGGTGGGAATCCAGGTCAGCCGCCTGGCTTCCTTACGCTCCTGCGAGCCGTCTCCAGGATCGCGCGGGCGCGATGTGTTGCTCTCGCTCATCTCAAGTCTCTTGTCAGGCCCCGGATCACGGATAAGCAGCGTAGTCATGACATACCTGCCACGCGCCGCCCATTCCCTGATCTGCTGAAGATCTTCCTAAGCCCCGCGGTATCCATCACCGCAGGCGACGACGGGCGCCGTGTCAGCAAGTTCTCCGTAGACACCGTACCTCCAAGAGCCCCCGGCCGACTCAAACGAGCCGTAAATAGGCCGGCAATTAATATGACGGATGGAGGGCCGTGACTGGTTCGAACAATGTGGACCATTTTTGCGCTGCCCTGGCGTGCGGCGGTTTAAACACGGACATATCGCCCCGCGATTATCCGGAGGAAACCTCCGGTAATCATCTTATCTATTTCCGAAGAGCAGCGACATCGCCTCGGCGCGAGTGCGTGCCTCCTTGCGGAAGATCCCGCGCACTGCGGACGTTACGGTCGTCGCCCCGGGCTTCCGCACCCCGCGCATGGACATGCACAGGTGCTCGCACTCAAGCACCACGATGACACCGCGGGGCTCAAGGATCCGCATCAGCGCGTCGGCGATCTGGCACGTCATCCGCTCCTGCACCTGCGGCCGCCGGGCGTAGACGTCGGCCAGCCTGGCGAGCTTTGACAGGCCGGTGATCTCGCCCTTGGCATTCGGGATGTAGCCGATGTGCGCCTTGCCGAAGAAGGGCACCAGGTGGTGCTCGCACATGCTGTAGATCTCGATGTCCCGCACTAGCACGATCTCGTCGTGCTCAGCGTCGAAGACCGTGGTGAGCACGTCTTCCGGGCGCTGCCGAAGGCCGGCGAACTGCTCCGCGTACATCCTGGCGACCCGTGCCGGGGTGTCGAGCAGCCCGTCCCGCTCCGGATCCTCGCCAATCGCGAGCAGGATCTCACGGACCGCGCGCTCGATCCGGGCCTGATCGACGGGGGGCGGCGCGGGTGAGTCGGTCTCCGCGGGAGAGACGGGGGCGAGCGGATTCACCTGCCGCCGGTCAACGGCGAACCGGTCGGCTGCTTGCAGGTCCGATACCTCCGCCAGTCCATCGGGCACGGCCCGGGGGGACGATCCACCGTGCCCCCCGGAGGACGACTGCCTGTCCATTGCCACGCCCTTAGTCGTTACCCTCGCCGGACGAGCCGCTGTCCAGCCCGTAGCCGAGCACCTGGCCGTTGGCCGGTCCCGGGAGGCCCTCAAGACCTGAGCTCGCGGCGAGCGCCAGTTCCTTCGGCGACATGACCGGCGGCCGGTCGGACGGCAGCCGCTTGCCGTACCCGGTGTAGGTACCGCGGGCCGGCCGCTTCTGCACGGGGGCGAAGACCTCGAGCACCTGCTTGCGGGAGAGGGTCTCGTGCTCAAGAAGCTGGAGCACGAGGTTGTCGAGGACGTCGCGGTACTCGACGAGTACCTCCCACGCTTCGTCGTGGGCGGACTCGATCATCCGCTTGATCTCCTCGTCGATCGCGGACGCGATCTCCTCCGAGTAGTCCCTGCTGTGGGACCGGTCCATGCCGAGGAACGGCTCAGCGTCACCGCTGCCGAACTTGCGCGCGCCGAGCCGCTCGCTCATGCCGTACTCGGTGACCATGCCGCGGGCGATCTGGGTGGCCTTCTCGATGTCGTTGGCGGCACCGCTCGTCGGCTCGTGGAAGATCAGCTCCTCCGCGGTCCTCCCGCCGAGCAGCATCGCGAGCTGGTCCTGCATCTCTGCGCGGGTGGTGAGGAACTTGTCCTCGGTGGGCAGCGCCTGCGTGTAACCGAGCGCGCGGCCGCGGGGGATGATGGTTACCTTGTGCACCGGGTCGGCGTTGGCCATCGCGTGCCCGACCAGGGCGTGTCCGCCCTCGTGGTAAGCGATCAGCTTCCGCTCCTTCTCCGACAGCAGCACGCTCTTGCGCTGAGGGCCGGCCATCACGCGGTCGATAGCCTCCTCGAGCGCGGCCATGTGGATCTGCTTGCCGTTGGTGCGGGCGGTAAGCAGCGCCGCCTCGTTGATCACGTTGGCCAGGTCCGCGCCGGTGAAGCCGGGCGTCCGGCGGGCGATGATGTCCAGGTCGGCGTCGGACGCGATCGGCTTGCCCCTGGCGTGCACCTTGAGGATGCCCTTGCGCCCGGTCAGGTCCGGCTGTGCCACGACGATCTGCCGGTCGAACCGGCCGGGGCGGAGCAGCGCCGGGTCCAGGATGTCCGGCCGGTTGGTGGCGGCGATCACGATCACGCCGCCCTTGGTGTCGAAGCCGTCGAGTTCGACGAGCATCTGGTTCAGCGTCTGCTCGCGCTCGTCGTGCCCGCCGCCGAGGCCGGCGCCGCGGTGCCGTCCGACGGCGTCGATCTCGTCCACGAACACGATCGCCGGGGCGTTCGCCTTGGCCTGCTCGAACAGGTCACGCACACGGGAGGCGCCGACACCGACGAACATCTCCACGAAGTCGGACCCGGAGATCGAGTAGAACGGGACGCCCGCCTCGCCCGCGACCGCACGGGCGAGCAGCGTCTTGCCGGTGCCGGGGGGCCCGTAGAGCAGCACGCCCTTGGGGATCTTCGCCCCGATGGCCTGGAACTTGGCGGGGTTCTGCAGGAACTCCTTGATCTCCTGAAGTTCCTCGATGGCCTCATCGGCACCGGCCACGTCGGCGAAGGTGGTCTTCGGCGTGTCCTTGGTGATCAGCTTGGCCCGCGACTTCCCGAAGTTCATCACCCGGGAGCCGCCCCCCTGCATCTGGCTCAGCAGGAAGAAGAAGAACAAGGCGATCAGCAGGTAAGGGACGAGCGTCTCGAGGATGGACAGCAGCGCGCTCGACTTGGGAATCTGCACGTCGTAGCCGCCGGGAAGCTGGCCCTTGTCCTGCTCGGACTGCAGCAGCTGCTGCAACTGCTGTCCCTGGCCGGTGATGAAGTCGGCCTCGTACTGCTGGCCGCCCTTGGTGGTGATCTGAATCGTCTGGTTCTTGTCCGTGAGTATCGCGGACTTGACCTGACCTTGCTCAATCAGCTGGACGACTTTCCCGGTGTCCGCCGCCTGGTAGCTGCTACCGGAGTTGGCCCAGCCCAAAGTGATCGTTATGACCAGCACCGCAAGCAGAACCAGCAGCAGCGGTCCCCGGAAAATGCGCTTCAATTCCATTGCGAGCGACCCCTTCGGCCCGGGGCCGTTCCCTCCTGACCAGCCTCACGTCCCGCCGACCACCGGCGGCACTGCCTGTCCGATACCATTGTCTGCCCATCGGGCAGGCCCGTGGGGAGGTATGACGGGCCGTCCCTGCGGAAGACAACCGCCATCCCCTGCCCTGCACGGCCGGCAAGCGATGCCGGCCCCGTACAACGCACCGTGATTCCCTGACGGTACATCAACGCTCTCGTAAGCGGGATGTGTTCCCCCCGTACACCTCAGGGGCCAGTGTCCCGATAAATGGAAGGTTACGGTAGCGTTCCGCGTAGTCCAGCCCGTAGCCGACCACGAACTCGTCTGGCACCTCAAAACCGGTGTAGGCGACGTGCACCCCCATCTGCGCCGACGAGGGCTTCCTGAGCATCGTGCAGATCTCCACCGACGCCGGGTCGCGCGACTTGAGGTTGCCTACCAGCCAGGACAGGGTAAGGCCCGAGTCAATGATGTCCTCGACGATCAGCACGTGCCGTCCGCTGATATCCGTGTCCAGGTCCTTCAGAATCCGCACCACCCCGGAGGACCTGGTCCCCGAGCCATACGACGAGACCGCCATCCAGTCCATCTGGACGGGCAGGTGCATGGCGCGGGCGAGGTCGGCCATCACCATGACCGCACCCTTCAGCACACCGACGAGCAGAAGTTCGCGGCCGGCGTAATCGGCGTCGATCTGAACGGCGAGCTCACCAGTCCGCTTTGCGAGCTGTTCGGCCGAAATGAGCACTTCCTTCAGCGCAGGCCCCATATCAGCAGCGTCCATGCGTTGCCCCTTTAACGGTGTCGGTCTCAAACCACAGCTGTCCCGACCGACGCAGCGCGCGGACGCCGCCGGGCAGGTCGACGCCCCGCTGGCCGTGCCAGCCGGTGACCAGTTCCTCGATGCGCGCGACATGCGACGCCGTCAGCGCCCCCGCCGGGCATCCCGCGCCCAGGGCCGCCGACCGCAGTACCCGGGTCCGCACCGCGCCTGGCAGCCCGGCCAGGGCGGCAACGGACAACAGGGTGTCATCGCGCGCACGTGTTTCCGCTTCCTCCGCGATTTTTTCCAGCACCTCGGCATCATCCCTGAGCTGGCGCGCGGTCCGCGCGAGCGCGTCCGCTACCCCGGGTCCGAGCGCCGCCTCGAGTGCAGGCAGGACGTCGAGCCGGACGCGGACCCGGGCGAACCTGCGGTCGGCGTTGTGCGGGTCCGTCCATGGACTCAGTCCGAGCGCCTCGCATGCCGCGGCCGTGACCGAGCGGCGCACGCCGAGCAGCGGCCGGGTGAAGACGCCGCGCCGTGGCGGCATGCCGGCCAGCGACCGCGCACCCGACCCGCGGGCGAGTCCAAGCAGCACCGTCTCCGCCTGGTCGTCGAGAGTGTGGCCGAGCAGCACCGCCACCGCGCCGGCGTCGGCCGCGGACTTTTCCAGCGCGGCGTAGCGAGCCGTGCGGGCCGCGGCCTCCGGGCCGCCGGGCCCGTCGACCGTCACGGCGACGGCGACCACGGGATCGAGGCCGAGACCGCGCAGCGTGCCGGCCACCAACCCGGCGCGCCCGGCCGATCCGCCCTGGAGCCCGTGGTCTACGGTGACCGCTCCGGCGCGCAGCCCGGCCCGCGGAGCGACGAACGCGAGCGCCGCGGCGAGTGCGAGCGAATCAGGGCCGCCAGAGCACGCGGCGAGCACCAGTTCACCGGGCGCGACGTCAGCCAGCGACACGCGGACGGCGTTGCGGACCTCGGCCACGGCCGGGGACAGGGCGCCACCCACCGTCAGGCGACCCGTTCGATCCAATCGCGCGGGTTCGCCAGCTCGGCGGTGGTGGGCAGGGTCTCCGGCGAGGTCCACACCTTGTTGAACCCGGCCATCCCGACCTCGCCGACCACGGTGGCAACGAACCGCGAGCCCTGCTCATACTGCTTCATCTTCAGGTCGATGCCGAGAACGCGGCGCAGTATCTGCTCCATGCGGCCCGCCGAGCCGCGCCGGTGAGAGAACTTCTCCCTGATCTCCGCGACCGATGGCACCACCTGCGGGCCCACCGCGTCCATCACGTAGTCCCCGTGCCCCTCCACCAGCGTCATCACCGCGGTGAGCTTGTCGAGGAGCGCCCGCTGGGCCGGGGTCTGGATCGCCTCGACCAGGCTCTCCCCGTCGCCGCCGCGCACCGCATCGGCGACGGCAGTGGCGGCCGACCGCATCCGGTCGATGATGGCGCCCGCGTCAAGATCCGAGGCGAGCAGGAACTCCGTCATCATCCCCTGCACGTAACCGCGCAGCCAGGGCACCGAGGTGAACTGCACCCGGTGCGTCTCCTCGTGCAGGCACACCCAGCGCCGGAAGTCATGCGGGTCAACGCCGAGTTCGCGCTCCACCATGACGATGTTCGGCGCGACCAGGGTGAGCCGGCCGACGCTTGCGGACCCGGCGCCGCCGGCGCCGTTGGCGGTGTTGGCGGCATAGGCGCCGTTCGCGCTGCCCGCACCGTTCGCGCCGTTGGCCGGTGCGCCCTCGCCGGGAGGCAGGAACAGCTCGTACTGGCCAAGCACGCGGGACGACAGGTAGGCGAGAAGCAGCCCGGCCTGTACGCCGGTGACCCGAGACCCGACGGCCCCGACGACCGATCCTGGCGCCGGCACGACACTGCTCCGCTCGGCGAGCTTCTCCGCGAGGGGCTCAAGTACCACGCGGAACCCGCTGACGTTCGCCTTGATCCATCCCGGGCGGTCGACCACCGCGACGGGGCCGACGGCCCCCTGGCTGGTCAGCCCGGTCAGTTCACGAACTGGCTGCTGTACGACGGCGGTCAGGCCGCGCAGTTCCGCCACTACCGCACGCGCGTCCGCGAGGCTGACCTGCGGTCCTTGCCGTGCGAACCGGACACCGGTGGATATGGCCAGGTCCCAGTCGATCATCTGTGCGCTGCTCACAGTACTACCGTACGTGCTCCGTCGCCCGGCGGGCGACCCCTGGACCCTCGCTGTCCGCGCGGTGTCGGCATCAGCCGCATCCGCACGCGGCCAGCCCGGCGGCGGCTGCGTCAAGCGCGTCGGCGGCCCGCTGTAGCTGGCCTGGCACCTGCGGCGCCATGATCGCGAATATCAGCAGCCTGCCGGCCGCGTCGTAGGCGAGGCCCGCGAGTGTCGCCACCGTGCTCAGGTTGCCCGTCTTAGCCCGCACCACACCGCGCGCGGCGCCGCCGATCCCGCCGAAGACGCTGTCACCAGGGGACAGGGTCCCGGTGAAGCCGGCCACAGGAAGCCCGGTGATGAGGCCGCGCAGGTCCGGTGTGCGCGCGGCGACCTCAAGCAGCCGCACCAGCGTTTCCGGCGCGATCGCGTCCTCGCGCGACAGCCCGCTGCCGTCGACCAGGCTAACCGGCGTCGTAATGCCAAGCCGTCGTATCTCGGCGATGTCAGCGGCCGCGCCGCCGCTGAACGTGGCGGGCATCCCCATGGCAATCGCCACGTGCCTGGCCAGGTTCTCCGCGATCACGTTGTTGGACTCGAGCAGCATCTGCTCGATGATCGCGGTGAGCGGCGGCGAGCTCACGCTCGCCAGCACCGGCGCCGATACCGGGGCGTTGGCCTGCACTGGCGAGCCGGACACCGCGATACCGTCCTGCTCGAGCAGGCTCGCGAACGCGGCCGTGGTCATTCCCGCGGGGTCGTTCGTCCTGGGGCGGAAGTTGACCGGGTCGTCGTCGTCTTCGAGCGCGCCGCCCGGCGTCAGCCGCCCCTGATCGGCCTCGAGCGCGACGATCGGCGTGACGTTCCCCGTTGTGACGTCGCCCTCAGTCCATCCTGGGGCCATATCAGGCCCGCTGAACAGTGCGGTGTCATAGCCTAGCCGCACGGAGCGGAGCCCCTGTGCCCGGAGCGCGCGGGCGGTGCCCGCCGCGAGCTGGGCAAGGGTGGCCGGGCGCGGGTAGTCGGAGGAGGGATATTCATTCACGGCGAGTGTCGGGTCACCGCCTCCCACCAGCACGATGGTGTCGCCAAGCTGCCGGACGGCCGTGGTGAACCGCGCGTAAGGGCCGAGCACCGCGAGCGACGCGACCGCCGTCACGAGCTTGGCGGTGGACGCCGGGGTGGCTGGCGTGCTCGCGTTCTGGGAGTAGAGCACTTGCCCGCTTCCCGCGTCGGCGATCTCGATGCCCACGTCGCTCCCTGTCGCGGACGGCGGCAGCGCCGTGCCGAGCAGGCTCGCCAGACCGTTCGCGGTGGGCAGCCCGGTCCCCTGCGGTCGCGAGGCGGATGTCCCGACGGGTGCGAGCACCGGTGTGGCGTTGACCACAGGCCGCGCGGCCGCGACGGGGACGCGCAGCCTTGCCAGTCGCGGCGGGAGCATACGCGCCACGGTAATCCCGGCGGTGAGCGTGAACACGTTGAGCAGGGCCAGTGCTGCCAGGGCCGTTGTCCGGGTGCGGCGCACGAACCTACCTTTCGCGGGATGCGGGTGGGCACAGCTTAGGGCGTTCGGCTAACCGTCCGTCGGCCCCGCCGCTGGACCGGTCGCCGGGTCGTGCCGGTGACCGGCGACAATGGAGTAAATCAGCAACTTAACGCGTGGAGTGCATATGGACGTGGAAGTAGTCATCGAGATCCCCCGGGGCCAGCGGAACAAGTACGAGGTTGACCACGCGACCGGGCGCATCAGGCTTGACCGCATGCTGTTCACCTCGACCAGGTACCCGGCCGATTACGGTTTTATCGAGGACACCCTTGGCGGAGACGGTGACCCGCTTGACGCCCTCGTGCTGCTTGAGGAGCCGACCTTCCCCGGCTGCCTGGTGACGGCGCGGGTCATCGGCATGTTCCAGATGACGGACGAGAAGGGCCCGGACGACAAGATCCTTTGCGTGCCCGCGAGCGACCCGCGGATGGAACACCTGCAGGACATCACCGACGTGCCCGAGTTCGACCGGCTGGAGATCCAGCACTTCTTCGAGGTCTACAAGGACCTGGAGCCTGGCAAGTCCGTCGAGGGCTCGCACTGGTCGGACCGCGCGTCGGCCGAGGCCGAGATCGAACGCTCCCGCAAGCGCTTCGTCGAGCACGAGGGCCGCTAGGGCCGGCGGCAAGGTCAGAGTCCACGAGGAACGAATGGTGTTACACCCCGGACGCCAGGCGGGGGTGCGTTCGGGGAACTTCGCTTTTGACCAGGACCAGGCCGGCGCGGGCGGTGATCGCCGCGTGGGCCTCGCGGAGGGCGTCGCCGCCCAGGTCCGCGAGGCCGCCCGATACCAGGACAGCGGTCCTCGCGGCGGCGGCGGCACGCTGCCACCGGCCGGCCTCCGCATGAAGAGTCATGGCCCTGACGGCCGCGGCCGCCCAGTCAGGCGCGGCAAGCTGGAGATAGCGTGGTGCCGCGACGAGCCAGCCAGCTGCCGAGGTCTGCAGCTGGAGCCGGTCAAGCACGCCGGCCGCCAGTTCGAGCCCGGCCTCCGTCTCGGCCAGTCCGTCCTCGGCCTGGCCGGCCGCCAGGAGGCAGCGACCGAGATGAGAGTGCGCCCTCGCCAAGCCGAGATCGCGTTGCCCGGCGTCGGCGGCGGGTGCCTTGAGGTACATGCCGATGACCTCGCGGAGCAGGCCGATGGCGCCCGTTACGTCGCCGGCCGCGTCCGAAGCCAGGGCGATCCTGGTGAGCACGTCGATCCGCGGCACCTCGTAGACGGCGGGGTCCGCCTCCGCCAGCGCCGCGTAGTGCCCGGCGGACTCGGTGAGCATGACGACGGCCTGCCACCCGCCGCCGTAGCGGGCGTGGGCGCAGAGCGCGGCGGCGAGTTCCGGCTGATGCCGCGCCGGATCGGCCGCGTGCGCGCAGAGTTCGCGGCTGATAAGCAGGGCCCTGCCCGAGTGGCCGGCCGCCTTGTCATGGCTGCCCTGGAGCGTGGCCCTGATGGCCTCGCCCAGGTGAAAGTCGAACTGGCGTTCAAGGATGCTCTGCCGCAGTGCCCGCCGCCCCGATGCCGTACGAGCCGATGGATGGCGCGCTGATCGCTCGTGCCGGGTGAACATGCCACGAACCTCTCACCGGTGGGCGCTCCCGATCGACCCTTATCAAGATCGTGACATAACCCCGTGTAACAGACAATACACGGTGCGAAACTATTTATTCGTCACGTACTAGGGGTCAGCTGGATTACCGCGGCCGGGAAGAGTCGTCGCCCTGAAACGGTGTAATTCAGCGGGCTCCCTCGGAATCGGAGGGTTCGGCGTGGTCATGCCCGGCCCGGCTGGCCACGAGATCATGGAAGGCGGAGGTCCGGCCGAAGGTCTCGCCGACGGTGTGCCCGGCCAGCAGATCCTGGTAGTCCCGGTAGCGGCTCAGTTCCCACTCCTGGCCGCGCGGCGGCAGGGTTGCTACGGCCGGAACCGGCAGCGACCGCCAGGTCCACTGCGTGATCGGCGCGTCCGCACCGCCCCGCTCGTCGATGTGCGGCCGGATGAAGTCGGCGTGATCGGCGTAGTAGCCCATACGGTTGCGCACGAACCGCAGGCCGGCGAACGTGGTCTCCGTCTCCCGCCGCCGCGCGGCGGGAAAAGCGCCGAGCACGGCGTCGTAGTCATCCGGGTAGTACCTGACGAGCGTCGCATCGACGATCGTGACCCACCAGACGGCCTCGCCGATAACCGCGAAGGCTTGCGCCCGGTCGCTTGCCCTGACCCGGCCAAGCCGTTCTGTAGTGTCCCGCATAGCGGTGATCGCCCAGCTCAGCGCGCTGGTCCCGGTGCCCTGTGGACCACGGCGCTCATCGGCCCAGTTCTCGCTGCCCCACTTCTGCTGGTCCTTGTTGACCTGGTTCCAGGTCTCACGGTTCCAGGCCACCCGGCAGCGCGCGGAGCAGAAGCGAGCGTGCTCGCGTTTCGGCACGAACTCGGTGCCGCAGCGCTCGCATCGCCTTGTCTCTGTGTCCGCCATCAGGTCATGTTACGCGTAACGCTTGTTCTCGCCAGGCCGACTGGTCGAACATCGGTGAAACATAAGGTAGCCATCGGGCGACAAGCTCCCCCCACACCCGGGCGGTGGTGCGCCGCTCGCCCGTGATCGTGCCATTGTGCGATCATCTGATCACAAAGGGTGGCTAAACGTCGGCAGAAAGCTGTTGGTTCCGTGCACCTTGTCGACCTAGACGGGAATACTTTGGTTGTCGGCACGGAGCACCACGAGGCACGGAGCACGGCGCGCCATGATTCACACTTGGTAATGAAGGTTTGGCAACTAGGAGGACCGGTGGACAACACCGAGGGAGTGCTGCGACGGGCACCCCTGTTCGACGCGCTCGACGATGACGGCGCACGCACGCTCCGCCGCCAGATGGCGGAGGTAAAACTCTCCCGGGGCGAGCACTTGTTCATGGAGGGCGATGACGGCGACGCCCTGTACGTGGTGATCGACGGCAAGATGAAGCTCACCCGCGCCGCGGCGGACGGTCGCGAGAACTTGTTGAGCGTCATCGGACCTGGTGAGATGTTCGGCGAGCTGTCCCTGTTCGACCCGCGGCCGCGGACCTCATCGGCGAGCGCCGTGACCGACGCGGTTCTGGCGTCGCTCAAGCACGAGGCGCTGATGCCGATGCTCCGCGAGCGGCCCGAGGTCTCGCTGCACATGCTTCGCGCCCTCGCCCAGCGACTGCGCCGCGCCAACGACGTCACCGCGGACCTTGTCTTCACCGACGTCCCCGGCCGGGTCGCCAAGAACCTGCTTGACCTCGCCGAGCGCTTCGGCAATCAGGAAGCGGACGGGCTGCACGTCCACCACGACCTGACGCAGGAGGAACTGGCGCAACTGGTCGGCGCGTCGCGGGAGACCGTCAACAAGGCGCTGGCCGACTTCGCCGCCAGGGGCTGGCTCCAGATCTCGGCGCGCTCGGTGCTGATCCTCGACCCCGAGCGCCTGCGTAAGCGCGCGCGCTAGCCGCTTCAGCCCGCCCGAACTTTCTTGCTCCTGCGCACCGGAGAGAGACCGCCCGGTCCGGGGAGGATCAAAGAGGTTCGCTACCTAGGTAGTCAAGCTGGGCCCGGACGGACTGCTGCGCCGCGGGCCAGAGGGAACAGTCCACGTCGGCGTACACGATCGCGACGACCTCGGCCGGTGTCCTGGCGCCGGCCGCGAGCGCAGCGCTCACCTGGTCGAGGCGTTCCCGGCGGTGCGCGATGTAGTAGTCGAGAACCCTCGCGGGATCGGGCAGCAGCGGGCCGTGGCCGGGGAGCAGCACCCGCAGGCCAGGGTCGTCGGCGAGCGCCCTGAGCTCCTCAAGCGTCCGCAGGTAGTCGCCGAGCGACCCGTCCGCCGCGATCACGGTCGTGCCCCTGCCGAGCACGGTGTCGCCGGTGAGCAGCGCGCCGTCGGCGGTTAGCAGCAGGCTCAGCGAGTCGGCGGTATGCCCCGGGGTGGCCACGACCCGCAGCTCGCATCCTCCGGCATCGATCACCGCGCCCGCGGCGAATCCCTCGCTGCCCAGCCGGTGCGCCGGGTCGAGCGCCCCGACCGGCGCCCCGGTGAGTTCCGCGAACCGGGCCGCGCCGGCCGAATGGTCGAGGTGCCCGTGGGTAAGGACGATCTGCGTCACCCGCCGGTCGCCGGTGCCTGCTGCGGCGAGCACCCGCTGCAGGTGGTCCTCGTCGTCCGGTCCCGGGTCGACTACCAGCACCGACGACGAGCCGGGCGCGGCGATCAGCCACGTGTTCGTGCCGTCAAGTGTCATGGGTGACGGATTGGGTGCGAGCACGCACCATGCCCGCGCGGTGCCCATGCCGGTGACAGCCTTGTCGCCCGCACCGGGCCTGATCCCGGTCACAGCGGGTACCCCACTCCGTCGGGTATGACGAGCCAGGCCGAGCCGTTATCCAGGACCAGGCGCGGCTGCACGGGCTCGATCGTCCGTCGCATGGCGAGGATGTCGGCGAGGCCGCCGCCGGCCGCGACGGCCGTCGCGAAGTCGTTCAGCGTGGTCGCCGTGGGCGGCAGCAGCGAGATCTCCCCGGCCTTGGCCGAGTCGATGGCACCGGCCGGGCGCAGCCAGGCGACGTGGTCCGCCTCCGCCTCATGGCCGACCGCCTCCTGGCCATCCGGCAGGGCGGCGACGAAGAACCGGGCGTCGAACCTGCGCGACTCGCCCTCCGGGGTAATCCAGCGGGCCCACGGGACAAGCAGGTCCGCGCGGAGCACGAGGCCCCGCCGGGACAGCAGCTCAGCGAGCTTCAGCGCGCCCGAGGCCACGGCCAGCCGGTCCGCCTCCCATGACGGCCCGGACGGCGCGGCGAGCGGGCCGCAGTCGTTCTCCCCGGCGAGCAGCACGCCCGACTCCTCGAACGTCTCCCGCACCGCGGCGCACACCAGCGCCCGCGCCACCTCGGCCGGCGCGCCGAGCCGTGCGCCGAACTCGGCGGCGGACGGCCCGTGCCAGCCCACCTCAGCCCCGTAATCCGCCGGGTCCACCGACCCGCCGGGAAAGACGTAGGCGCCGGGTGCGAACTTCATCGCGGCGGTCCGCCGCAGCATCAGCACCTCGACGCCGGTCCCGCCGGCCGGTGTCCGGAGGATCACGACGGTGGCCGCGTCCCTTGGTGCGGCGGGCTCGGTCCGTCCCGCCTCGATGTCGGCAAGCCGGGAGGCCAGCTTGTCCCCGAACCAGTCCAGTTGTATCCGCAAGGTTGGCCCGTTACACGACTTCGGCGATGAGCTCGACTTCGACCGGCGAGTCGAGTGGCAGTACTGCCATGCCGACTGCGCTGCGGGCGTGCCGGCCCGCCTCGCCGAGCACCTCCATCAGCAGTTCGCTCGCGCCGTTAGCGACCTGCGCCTGGCCGGTGAACCCGGGCACGCTCGCGACAAAGCAGGTCACCTTGACGATCCGGGTGATCGAGTCGATGCCGCCCGCCACGCCCGCCGCTGCCGCGAGCGCGTTAAGCGCGGCGGTGCGGGCGAGCGACGCCGCTTCCTCCGGCGTCACGCTGCCGCCCACCTTGCCCGTGCCGAGGAGCTTGCCGTCTGCCAGCGGCAGCTGGCCGGAGGTGTAAACGTAGCTCCCGGTGCGGACCGCTGGCACGTAGGACGCGACCGGCTTGGCCACCGGCGGCAGCGCCAGGCCGAGTGCCGCCAGCCGCTCGGTGGCAGACATGTCGGTCATGGCTTCGGCCGCTTCATGTAGGCGACGAGCTGCTCGGCGTTCGGGCCGGGTACCACGGCGACGAGCTCATACCCCTCGTCGCCCCAGTTGTCCAGGATCTGCTTAGTCGCGTGCGTCAGCAGCGGCACGGTCACGTATTCCCACTTGGTCATGCGGCTCACCCTAGTGCTCGGTGACCCGAACTTCCTCAGCGGCCGCTATCTCGGGGACCGAGGGAACGGACGGCACCGGCGGCACTTCCGCGTTGCCGGCCTGAGCGCCAAGCTCAGGCGTGGGAGCGCGCGAGATGGCCGCCTCTGCCGCGGCCACCTCCTCGTCACCGAGGTCCTCGGGCTCCTCGCTTGACACCGCGGCAGGCGGCGGTGCCATCTTCTCGAAGAACCGCAGCAGCTCAACGGGGACGGGCATGACGAGCGTGCTGTTCTTCTCGCCCGCCACCTCGACCACGGTCTGCAGCAGCCGCAGCTGCAGGGCGGCCGGGTCCTTCGCCATCACGGCGGCCGCGGCGGCGAGCCGCTTGGACGCCTGGTACTCGCCGTCGGCGGTAATGATCCGCGCGCGGCGCTCGCGCTCGGCCTCGGCCTGCCGTGACATGGACCGCTTCATGCCTTCGGGCAGTGACACGTCCTTGATCTCCACGCGCTCGACCCGGACACCCCACGGCTCCTCCGTCGGCTCGTCGATGATGCGCCGCAGCTCCCTGTTGACCGTCTCGCGCTCGGCGAGCAGCTGATCCATCTCCGACTGGCCGATGAT